>Ga0075418_10000106_pt1 | contig 71453 bp, 51 predicted proteins | sample SoiMetdeltSBSDD2_FD_81776 | JGI IMG/M metagenome (GOLD analysis project Ga0075418, IMG submission 81776) | Bulk soil microbial communities from a Populus tree surrounding site in Tennessee, USA - Soil MetaG P. deltoides SBSDD2 | ecosystem: Environmental > Terrestrial > Soil > Tree plantation...
AGCCCCCGATGGGAGGAGAGAAGTACGTGTCGCCGGCTTCGATCGTCCAGGCGACACCGTGAAATTTGGCGTCGCGTAGAGCTCCGTAAATCCGACCGGTGTGCAGAATGTCGCCGCGACGTGCTCCACGGATCTCGATTTGAAACAGACCGAAGCGGGATCCCGGCTGAAGCCACGCGACGCCGAGGTCAGGCTCGAATTGATTTTGGCCCGCGAATCGTGATGGATCGCCCCGGAGTGTTTGCACCGCGCTCGAGATCTGAAGCGATCCTTTCTGCGCCAGCGTGGGCCCGGCATGAAGAACCAGGGCGACAACACATCCAACGATCGGACCGAGCCGGCCCACGGGCCACATCGACTATCTGAGCACCTTGAGCGTCGTCTCGCCCACGAGCACCGCGGGAAGGCCGACATCGACGCGGACTTCTACCTTGTAATCGCCGGGTTCGATTGCCGATGGCTTGTCGGGATCAATCACCGTGATCGCGACCTCGCGTTCGCTCTCTGGAAGAAGAGGGACGTCGGGAATCGGCACTTCCCTGACGTTACGACCGCTTCCGTCGAACAGGATCAGATTGCCGCGTGTGCGCACATATCGCCGGCTCGAGTTTTTCACTGTCGCGACGACCTGTGTCTGCTTTCCGAGAGTTCTGACTGTGAGATCGGTCAATTCCGCCGACATGGTGGGCTGACCGACACTCACATAGATCAACGTGGCGATTCGACTCTTGAACATGACCTGGCGTCCTCGTGCCACGGGGTTGGCCGTGGCGGAACCAAACTCGAACAACACACCCGTCCGATAGCCGCCGGGTTGCACCGCGGGCGGCACCGAGAGACTGAAACGGACCGTTGCTTCCTTCCCTGGATCGATGACTTGTTCCGGCGGAGCCACACGAATCCACGACGTCGCCGAGTAGGGCCCCCCCTCGGCGACTCCTTCGAACTGTGGTGCGCCGTCTCGCGAGAGATCCCAGTCGGTGGCGATGGAGCGCACCCGCACCGGTTCGCTGCCGGCGTTGGCGACGGTGATCGCCTGCGTCGTGCTGCTGCCAGGGCCGGCCGTCAGCTCGACGCGAAGCGGAGACACTTCGACCGACATCTGCGCCGATGCTGATGGCGCATGCAGCAACAGAGCACCCAGCGCGACGACTAGGGCGCGCTGAGCGTAAAGAGAATGGTTTGCGTGTAGGTACCCGTGCTGTAGGTCCATGAGTTCGCCAATCGAAATGTGATCGACCCGATGCTGTCCGGATTGATGTTGCCTGTCCCGGACGCCACCCGCTGCGCGACCGTCTTGCTCAGCGTTCCATTCTGAAAAGGGGGAGCTGGTGTGGCGACCCACGTGACATTCGAAATGTCGACGGCCGAAGGCCCGGACAGAAGGTCGCCGGCTGCGAGCACGGTCAGCGACCACGGCGCGTTTCCGTTCCCCCGGACGCGATAGGTGAGTTGCATGGGAGGCGCAGACACGAGCGGCACAGTATCCGGGTCGCTCGAGGGAAATGTGATCACCGCGGGCGACAACGCGACCGAGAGTTCGAGTTTCTGCGCCATGCTGCTTGCTGGCACCAGGAAGAGCACGGCGAGCACGAGGATGAGGATCCTCATGCCGCCGACAAGGTGTAAGTCATCGTCAACGTGTACGTCCCTGTGGCATACGACCAGAGGTTCTTGAAGAAGAACGTCTGCGTTCCGGATCGCGCGCCCGACCCGGTCCATGCGGCAACGATCTGCGCGCTCGCGGCGCTCAACGTGCCGTTGGTGAATCCGGCGCCGCTCGCCACCCACGTGATGTTCGACGCCGGGATCGTGTTGACACCTGAGCGCAGGTGGTCGTTCGCCTGCACGGTCAACGTGATGCTGCCGTTGGGAGACGTGCGAGCCTTGGTAGTCAGGGTGATCGGGCCCTGCGCCGCCTGAATGCTGGGGACTGTGTCCGGGTCGGCGTCGGGGAACGTGAGCGCCGCCGAGGAGAGCGACAACCGCGCCTGACCGTTAATCGACGCGTTCAGCGTGGCGTTTTGGGTCTGCCCCGCGACCGGCGCGCGGCCGGCCACCAACGCCAGAACGACAAGAGCTGCGGTAATGGTTCGTCGACGCATCAGAAATGCGGGTCGAGCCGCCCCTCGCGGACTCGGACCCGCATTTCTTATCGGTTAGGGAGCCGTTAACGTGTAATTCAGCGTAACGGTGTAGGTGCCGGTGTTATACGACCACAGGTTCGGCAGCGACAACGTGTGTGAGCCGGTCGGGTTGCCGGAGCCACTCCACTGACCCAGTGTCTGCGCCGCGAGGCTGTTGTTCGCGCCGCTCGCTGTGAACCCCGCGCCGGTTGCGGCCCACGTCAGGGTGGTGACCGGGATCGTGCTGGACCCTGAGTCCAGGTCGCCAGATGCCAGCACCGTCAGGACCACGTTGCCGGCCGCGGTCGTCCGCGCTTTCACGTCGACGCTCACCGGCGCCGAGGTGTAAAGCGGCGTGACGTCCGGGTCCGCGTCAGCGAACGTAATGGCCGCGAGGCCTAACGTCAACTTCGCCTTAGCGTTCACACTTGCCGTCACCGCGATTGACGCGGTTGCCGTCTGCTGCGCGAAGGCCGTGGAGGACCCCAGCAAGAGAACGGCGGTTGCGACTGCTCCGCTCCAGACTGCCTTTTTCATGACTCGTGGCTCCCCCGAATGATCAATGCAACAGCCGTTAACGTTCGCTGAGGAACTCTATATGACAGTAACGGCCTTTAAGGTACGACCAACCTTATCCGTTCGTCAAGGGGTTTCGGCCATTGGGCCGAAAAGGTCGCGGGAATTCCTGTAAGAACTCTGTCAGACCGTGCAAAAACGTGCAGTTTTATGCGGGTCTATTCGCCCAGCGCCTTGGCAGCGACTGCCAGAACCCGCGGCACCCGAAATGGTTTGGTGAGATAGCCGGAGACTCCGAGGTTGACCGCCTCGATTGCGCTCGCCTCGGTCGAAAAGCCGGTGATGATGATGACGGGAATATCCGCCTTGAGCCGCCGCGCTTCGCGGATGACCGCAAGGCCGTCGACGCCAGGCATTTTGAGATCGGTAATCAGAAGATCGTAGGGAATCATTCGAAGCCGCTCGAGAGCGGTGCGGCCGTCCGGGGCGAGGTCGACATCGTATTCCGCAAGCGCCAGCGTCTTCGAGAGCAGATCCCGGATGGTTGCCTCGTCGTCAACGACAAGAACTCGCGGCCGTCCGGCTACAGGTGCTGCGGGTCGCGTCGTCGCCGGTGACGATCCACGTGTGGCGCGAGGCCGTTGACTTTCCAGCCACGCGTCGATATCGCGCTTTCGGAAGCGCCACTGCCGCCCCACTCGGACGGCAGGGATCTTTCCCGCCTTGATCAGACGGTAGACCGTCCGCAGATTCACGTGGAGGTAGTCGAGTACCTCTTCGGTCGTCAGGAATCCTTCATCCATCGGCGGTCAGCGTACTTTACCAGACTCCTTGATGCTTTTCGCAGACATAAACCGACATGTCTGCTTTCTCACTGCTCGCGGCGGCCCTACTCGATCGCGGGAAACTCAATCGTGAACCGAGCGCCGCCCTCGGGGAGATTGGTCGCGTGAATTGCTCCACCGTGCTCCTGGATGATTCCGTAGGTGATCGCGAGCCCGAGTCCCGTGCCCTCACCGACTTCCTTGGTTGTAAAGAAGGGATCGAAGATGCGTGGAAGGACCTCAGGGGGAATCCCTGGTCCGGTGTCTTCGACCGTCAGCCGCACCGTCTTCCCTTCGTTGACCGGTGCAATCCGGAACTGAATCCGTCCGGGCTTGCCGGTTCCGGCGATTGCATGTTCCGCGTTAATCAGAATGTTTAGAAGCGCCTGCTGCAGAAGGAGCGCATCCCCCGAAATCCGCGGCGTCTCTTCCTGTTGTCGGGTCACCTCGATGAGATTTCGCCGGAGCGAGGCAGCGCGACTCGCGAGCGCGCGCGCCAGCACGCGATCGAGTCGCAGCCGGTGCCGCGACATCCGCTGTGACCCAGTGAAGATCAACAGATTGCGAACAATCTTTGCCGCGCGATCCCCTTCCTGGTAAATACGGCGAAGCGTCGGCCTCACGGGCTTTGCGGCGTCCGATGTTTCGATCAACAACTCCAGGTGCCCGAGGACACCCTGCAGCGGGTTGTTCATCTCGTGGGCGATTCCCGCAACGAACTGACCGAGCGATGCCAGCTTTTCTGATTGCGCGAGCCGTCCGCGGAGCGCTTCGCGCTCGGTTTCGAGCTGCACCTGCGCGGTGATGTCACGCGCGACGAGCACCCGGCCGGTTGGATTTCCCTCGTGATTGATGAGCGGCGTGACCGTCGCTGCGAAGATTCCGCCGAGTCGGTCGTCGGTAATTTGTCGTGTACGCACCGATTCAGTCGATTTCGCGTTCCCCGAACGTGCGGCCGGCTCCGAAGCCGCCACCCACTGCGCAATTTCGGGGCTGACGAGTTCCGAAAGCGGCCGATCGATGACCGCCCGCCGCGAGCTACCGACCCTCGTTGCGAACGCGTCGTTCATCTGGACGACGCGCGTACTGTTGTCGGTGACGACGACGAGGTCGATGAGCGAGTTGAAGGTGTCCTCGAGAAGCCGGCGCTGCTGGATCACTTCCTCGAGCAGCTGCACGTTTTCGAGCGCGAACGAGAACTGTCGGCCAAAGTCGTAAATGGCATCGACGAACTGTTCATCGTCCAGCTCGCGCGGTTCCCCCTCGACGACCACCGTGCCGAGCGCGCGGCGCCAGCCACGGAGCGGTGCGACGAGGATGCGGCCGTCGGCCGGTATCGGGGCCAGGAACTGAGGACTCTCGAGTCGCAATCCCCGCGCGGGAATCGTGTCCGAGTCGGTCAAGACGCGGGTGGCGGCCGCGGCGTATTCATGGTCGGAGGAACCGGACAGCGCAAGCTCGCGCGCGCGGCGATAATGAATCCACACCGACACGCGCCGCGTGCCGAAGAGATCGTTGACCTCCGTGCACAGGGATTCGAGGGCGCCACCAACACTGAGGCTGGCCGAGATGCCGCGCGAAAACCCGAGCAGCAGCTCCTGGATGCGGCGGTGCAGCGAGAGAGCAGGCTCGAGCGCCATGAAATGGAGGGGTCGGCCGCATTCTAAGCTAGATCCGACGGGCTGTGCCCCCGCGGCCCCCTACGCGCCTGTGGCGCGGCTGGCGCTGAAGCGCAAAAGGTAAAATGGACCTCCGACTGCGCCCGGCCTTCTAGCGTCTAAATCTTCGAACGGCGGGCGACAACAGCGTTCCGACCGGTCCTCGAGGGCATGCCGTCCACAGATGAAGAGCTGGTCGCCCGCTCAATGGGGGGCGATCTCGATAGCTTCAACCAGCTCGTCCTGCGCTGGGAACGGCCGATCTATGCCTTGGCCTACCGGGTCATCGGCCGGGAAGAGGATGCAAGGGACGTTGCCCAGGAGACGTTCCTGCGGGCCTTCCGGGCGCTCAAAGGCTTCAAAGGACAGGCGAAGTTTTCCTCATGGCTCTACCGGATCACGCTGAATCTCTGCCGCGACTGGATACGCCGCGAGCGGCGGACTCCGGTGGTTCAGGCCCCCGAAGGCGTCGATGTCATCGAGCTGGCGGGGGAGGAAACACCATCAGAAACAGTCGAGGAGCTGGTCTCGCGCCACGAGTTAGGACGCGCTGTGGCTAAGGCAATGTCCCAGTTGCCGGAGGAACAGCGGACGGCCATCATCCTCAAGGAGTACCACGGGCTGACGTTCCAGGAGATCGCCGATCTTCTCGATTGCCCGTTGAGTACTGTAAAAACCCGTCTGTACCAGGGGCTGACTGTGCTACGAAAGCAGCTCCGCGAAGCAGGCGTGGAGAGTACGTTTGGTAAATGACCGGGCGCACCCCGGCGGGGCGAATAGATATGTGCGATAGCAAGGAATTGCTCGTTTCGTTTCTGTATGACGAAATCGATCCGGTTGCGAAGAGAGACTTTCAGAAGCATCTGTCGACCTGCGTCGAATGTCGCGACGAGCTCGCAGAGCTTGGCGCCACGCGCGCACAGATTGCGACGTGGACGCCGCCGGATGCCGACCTCGGGTTTCGCATAATCCGCGAGGCGGAATCCCCGAAGCGTCGATGGTTCCAATGGTCACCGGCGTGGGGGTTCGCGGCGGCCGCCGTCGTGCTCCTGTCAATCAGTGCCGCAATCGCGAATCTGCATGTCAGTTACGGCAGCGAGGGGCTGACCGTGCGCACTGGATGGAATCACGCCACTGAGACCCAGCCGGGTGTCACGGCGGTGGATTGGAAGGCGAAGGCGCAGGAACTCGATCGCCGGGTTCTCGATCTCGAGCGGGCACAGTCGCAGCAGTCCGTCGTTCCGACCGCATCTGCATCAGATCTCAGCGAGCAGCGCGTGCGGGAGATCGTCGGTCAGAGCGAGACGCGCCAGCAGCGCCTGGTGTCGGCTCGCCTCGCCGAGATGATGCGCGAGTACGATGCGCAGCGCCGGCTCGATCTCGTCGCGATCGGTCAGGGGATGACCCGCCTGCAGAACTCCAGCGGTGCGGACCTGAAGCAAACCAAGGATCTGCTCCAGCGGTACTTGGTTCGGACGGCATTGGAAGAGAAGGAAGAGAAGTAGTCAGGTGAGGTGGGCCGTGAAGCGAGCGATCGCGATTGCGATGTGGACGATAGCACTGATGACAATGCCAGCCCTGTTGGCGGCGCAGACGCCGGTTCAGCCAGGGCCCGAGCAGATGCGTCGGCACGAACAGATCAACCTGTTCGAAGGCACGCTCGAGAAAGCCGTGACGAACGCCGCGCGTCACGTCGCCAAGGACGTTCAGGCGCGTACCAGTAACGCGAATTTCTTCACCGGGGATGCACGCGCGAAGGGTTTCATTCTCGACGGCTATGGCGTGTTCGTCTACGTCGAGATCCCGGCGCTCGATCTCTCGCTCACCCTGATGAACTACCAGCTCGAACAAAACTTGGATCGCCTCGAGCGCGATGCACAGCGCAAGGCGGAAGCGGATACCGCGAAGGGCGAAGCAAGCCCGGTGAGTAATCGACCATCTGAGGTGAAGTCCGAATCACTACCAGCAGTGGTTCCGAAGACCAATCGCGAACTGCTGCAGTCGGTGATGGACACGGGGCAGAACTATCGTAACGAGGTCAAGCTCGCGCTTACCGATGCCATGCTCGACTTCACCAAGAATCTCGAACTCAAGCCGGACGAGTGGCTGTCGGTGGCCGCGCGCGGGAGTGACGGGGCGCTGACGCCAGGCGAAATCCTTCAGTTGACGACTGTCGTCCTTCGCATCAAGGGCAGCGATCTCTCGGACTATCTCGCCGGGCGGCTCACGCGTGAGGAAGCTCGGGCGAAGGTCGAGGTTCGCCAGTTCTAAGCCACGGAAGAACACGGGCCACGGAAGAACACGGATGAACACGGAAGACATCGGGTCGTTGACGTCGGTAGTGCATGGGCTTCTCTTCCGTGTTGTTCCGTGTGCTTCCGTGGCTTAGAATCGCCCGATGATTCGCCGGACGACGGTCGTCGCGTTGGTGGTGCTCGCCGCAGTGGCATCGGCTTGCGGTCCGCAGGTCGATCTGAAGCAGGCAATTCAAGTCACCGATGTGTCGTCAGGCTGGTTCGACGCCGGCATTCAGAACGGCAAGAACAAGCTGGTCCCGACCGTCACGTTCAAGCTCAAGAAGAATCCCGAAGTTAAACTCTCTTCTATTTCGCTCAACCTGACATTCAAATTCGTCGGCTCGGAAGATCACGCCGACGACGTGTACGTGCAAAGTGTGCCGTTCGAAGGAAACGAGACCAAGCCGATCGTCGTCCGAACCCAGTGGGGTTATACGGGCGACGCTCCGCAGACCCGCGCGGAAATGCTGAAGCACAGCCAATTCCGCGACATGGAAGCACAGATTTTCGCCAAGCAAAGTTCATCACAGTGGGTTGAGCTGCAGCGCGCGCCGATTGCGCGGCAGCTGCTGACGCAGTAGCCCACGTGTCGCGCGACCTTCAGGTTCCCACCACCGCGGCGACCCCTTCATCGCTCGATCGACGACTCGGTCCGATCGATGCGGCGGCGATCGTCGTCTCGAACGTCATCGGCGGCGGCATTTTCTTTGTGCCGATCATCGTCGCGCAAATGGTCCCGACCGGCGGCGCCATTCTCTGGGTGTGGCTCCTTGGCGGCGCACTCGCGTTCGCCGGCGCGATGGCGTATGCCGAACTGTCGGCGCTGCGGCCGCGTGCCGGCGGCGAATATGTTTACCTGCGCGAAGCGTTTGGTCCGCTCGCCGCGTTCCTGACCGGATGGACGTCGTTCGTTGCCGGTTTCTCCGGGGCGATAGCGGCCAGTGCATTGGCCGTCGCCGACTACATTGGCCGCTTCGTTCCGGCGGCAGCGGATGCGACACCGATCTTCACGGTGCCGTTGCCATTCGTTCCTCTCATCGTCTCACCCAAAGCGCTGGTCGCGCTGGTGCCGATAGCGGTGCTGTCGTTCATCCACATTCGCGGTCTGGGGCCCGGACGGATCGTGCAGAATGCGCTCGCTGGTTTGAAAGCAGGCGCGCTCGCGCTGATCATTGCACTCGGATTCATGATGGCGTCCGGCAACTCCGGCCCCACTACGGCAGCAACGGGGATCCCAGTCTCCGGCATGTTGCTCGCGCTGGTCCCGATCATGTTTACCTACTCGGGATGGAATGCGGCCGTCTACGTCGCGGAGGAAGTGCGTAATCCCGGGCGCAACGTTCCACTCGCGCTCGGTCTCGGTACGGCGACGGTGATCGTCATCTACATGGCATTGAACGCGCTGTATCTGCACGTCCTTGGTGCCGCGCAGCTTGCTGCGTTGCCCGGGCGATTGCTGGACGTCGTCGGCGAGCGACTGTTCGGTGTGGCGGCGGCGAACGCGATCGCCGTGTTCACAATCGTCAGCCTGAGCGCGAGTATCAGCGCGATGACGCTTGCCGGTCCGAGGGTGTATTACGCGATGGCGCAAGACGGATTGTTCCTCGAAGCCGCGTCGCGCGTGCATTCGCGGTTTCATACGCCGGCAGTCGCGATCGTGGCGCAATCGCTGTGGACGGTCGTGCTCGTCTTGTGCGGTACGCTGTCGCAATTAGTCAGTTACACCGGTTTTGCGGTGATCCTGTTTGCGGGGATCTCGGTCGCATCGCTGTTCGTTCTACGCCGGCGCAATCCTCACGCGCCTCGTCCCTTCCTCGCTTGGGGGTACCCGTGGGCACCGGCAATCTTCGTACTCGCGTGTGGTGCGATGGTGGTCAACGAAATGATCCGCAATGGGGCGACCGCTATTGCGGGTATCGCGGTCATCGCTGCCGGCATTCCCGTGTACTTTCTTTTCCAGGCGCGGCATCGAGTTCACTAGAGAATCCTGAATCGGGATTCACAATTTGCCTGGCCGCTCAACCAACAACCCGTAGAGTGTGACGAGCGCGAGCGCGCCGTCTGAAGCCGCGAACAGAAGAAACGATGCCGGCGAGCCGCGGACAAGGTAATCGACGACGAAGGCGACCGCGCCCGCGCCTTTCAGGAACGGGCCCATCACCCAAAGATATCCGCGATACCGCACCGGATCCTTGCAGGGCAGGTAGTAGCCGATTCCGACCGCGAGGAGAAAGAGCGCGTTGAGATCTGAGAAAATCCGCGGACTTGCCGGAGGAACACCGAACGCCGAGGCGAGCCAGCCCGGCACACAAAGTAAAAGGGCCCCTACGATTCCATCGTAGAGGCCCGAGATCGCTGCAATACGGGAGAGCACGAACCTACTTGCGCTTCATGTCTCCCTTGTAGGTAATCGTGTCGCCGGGTGTGACGACGACGTCAAACTCGGTCGACTCGTACCCGTCGGCCTTCAGCTCGACGCGGTGCGGGCCGGCATCCACATTCAGCTTCTGGAAAGCTCCGTCGAAGCTGTCGACCACGCCGACATAGTAGCCATCGATGTAGACCTGCGCGTCGGCCGGTTTGATCTTCAGACGAAGCGCTCCTGCGCCCTGATAGCGCTGGACGTAACTGCCTCCGCCCGATGAGCCGCCACTACCGCCGTAGTAACTGGGATCCGTGATCCCGCCGAACAAATAGGGGTCGTAGGAAAAGTAACCGAGTCCGTACCCGTATCCCCACGGATTCCAGTAACCGTAGCCACGGTAGTACGGGCTGTAGTAGTACGAGTAAAACGGATCGTAGACGTACCCGTAGCCATACCCAGGGTAGTAGGGATAGTACGGGTAAGACGGATAGTAGCCGCCACCCGAGTAGGGCGGAGAGGTGCGCTCAGTCGCGGTCCCCGTCTGGTTGCGATCGCCGCGTGGACGGCTGTTCGCCGGCACCGCCCGAGTGTGCCCCTGCGACGGCTGGTTGTCTGAACCTGAACCTGAACTCGCGTGGGTCGAGCTCGGACTGCCGGATGCGCTGCCCCCGGACTCCCCCCGAGGAACCGCGCGACCGCTCGATTCGGCGCCGCTGGGTCGGGAGCGCTGATCGCGCGCTTCCAATCGATCCGCCCGATCGGGTCTGACCGGTGCACGGGGTGCGAATACTCTGGATGAACCTGGATCCATCCACGAGGACGGAGCATTCGCTGGGTTCGATGCTGACCCGTTGTTCGCCGGAGAAGATGAGTTTGCACCTGACGGCGCCGACGCTGTCGGCTCACCTCCGCCGCCGCGGGCGACGGCCGAGCCGACCGTTTCGCCGTTCGACGGGCGCGATGCGGGCTCGCTTTCGCGCGGACGACCGCGTTCATCCTGCGCCCACGCCGACGACAGGCTCAGCGTCATTGCTGCGGCCGCGAGCCCAACTGAAAACTTTTGGAACTTCATACAAGCTCCTCTGAGAGACCTAGCCTGCAAAAGAGCAACGGTCCTGCCAGACAAGGGCCAGCACCTTTTCTTAGGCTTTCTTTATCTTACTCCGTTCGTTCGCCACAGATCTGTCACATTTCGCGAGCAGTAGGTTCGGAATGGGTGACACTCCAAAGGCCGCACAAAACGGCACCGCGCGTCGCTCGAAGCCTTCGTGAATGTGTCGCGCGAACGCTGTCTCGCCGAAGCGGCGAAAGCCGCGGAGGCGGATGATAGACTCCAAGGATGCTCCATGCAACAACGGTCCTGGCCGTGCGGCATGCGGGTCAGACCGTGATGGCGAGCGACGGGCAAGTGACCTTTGGGGATACGGTCGTCAAGCAGTCGGCGCGGAAGATTCGCAAGCTGTATAACGACAAGATTCTGGCCGGCTTCGCCGGCTCGGCGGCAGATTCGTTTGCCCTGTTTTCCCGCTTCGAGGCCAAGCTCGAACAGTATCGCGGGAACCTCGAGCGCTCGGCGGTTGAACTGGCGAAGGACTGGCGAACCGACCGGCTCCTCCGTCGTCTTGAAGCCATGCTGATCGTCATGGATGCGCGAATGACGTTCCTGCTCTCCGGCAACGGCGATCTCATCGAACCCGACGACGGGATCATTGCCATCGGATCAGGAGGAGCCTATGCGCTCGCTGCCGCCAAGGCGCTCGCGCGTCATACGACGCTCGACGCGCGGACGATTGCCGCACAAGCCATGGACATCGCCGCGGCCATCTGCATCTATACCAACGCCACGATTACGATCGAGGAGCTCTAGATCCGTCCGCATCCACATCACGTAAGTACGTTCAATGGCCATCTATCTTCCAGAAACGACAGCATCGACAAGCGCTTCTCTCACGCCGCGCGAGATCGTCGCCGAACTCGACAAGTACGTCATCGGGCAAGGCCAGGCGAAGCGCGCGGTTGCGATTGCACTCCGGAACCGGACGCGGCGCCAGAAACTTCCTCCGGAGATCGCCGAGGAAATTGCGCCGAAGAACATTCTGATGATTGGGCCGACCGGTGTCGGCAAGACTGAGATCGCGCGTCGGCTCGCTCGCCTGGCGCAGTCGCCGTTCATCAAGGTCGAAGCCTCGAAGTTCACCGAAGTCGGGTACGTCGGCCGCGATGTCGAGTCGATGGTTCGCGATCTCGTCGAGCTCGCCGTCGACATGGTGAAAGAGGAGCGGCTGGTTGAAGTTCGCGCCAAGGCGCGCGAGGCGGCGGAGGAGCGAGTGCTCGACCTGCTGCTGCCGCCACTGCCGCCTGCCCCTGACTACGACGACCAGGCGGCGTCGATTCGCGAGCAGGCGCAGCGCACGCGCGAAAAGCTGCGCGAGCAACTGCGCGACGGACGGCTCGATCACAAGCAGGTGGAGATCGACGTCAGAGAGAAGAGCTTTCCATCATTCGAGATCATTGCCGGGTCGTCAGTCGAGGAAGTCGACATCAACGTCAAGGACATGCTGCCCGGCCTCTTCCAGGGAAAGACGCGCAAGCGCCGGCTCCGTGTTCCGGCGGCGATCGAAGCACTGACGCAGGAAGAGGAGCAGAAGCTCATCGACATGGAAAGCGTCGCGCGCGCCGCGGTCGATCGTGTCCAGCAGGCCGGCATCATCTTCATCGACGAAATCGACAAGGTCGCAGGCCGTGAAGGCGGCCATGGCCCCGATGTGAGTCGCGAAGGCGTCCAGCGCGACATTCTGCCGATCGTCGAAGGCACGACCGTCAACACGAAGTACGGCATAGTCAGAACCGATCACATTCTGTTCATTGCCGCTGGCGCCTTTCATGTATCAAAGCCGTCAGATCTGATTCCGGAGCTTCAGGGACGGTTTCCGATCCGGGTCGAACTCGAGGCGCTCGGCCGCGAAGACTTCATTCGCATCCTGACCGAGCCGAAAAGCGCCTTGATTAAGCAATACATGGCCCTTCTTTCCACTGAAGGGCTGACCATCCGATTCACCGACGGTGCGGTAGAGCGGATCGCGGATTTCGCGACGCTCGTCAACGAGCGCACCGAAAACATCGGCGCGCGCCGCCTGCACACGGTGATGGAGAAACTGCTCGACGAGGTGTCGTTCGAAGCTCCCGATCTCACCAACAAGGAGATCACGATCGATGACGGGTATGTCGATCGCATGCTCGCCGACATCGTCGGCAACAACGACCTGTCGCGCTACATTCTCTGATGCTCGTGTCGCGACGTTTTGTCGTCATCGCCGTAGCGGCACTCGCGGTTGGCTGCGGCCGTAAAGGGCCTCCGCTTCCACCACTCCACCTCGTTCCGACCGCGCCGGCCAATTTCTCGGTCGGGCGCGTCGGTTCCGAGGCGCAGCTTCGATTCGACGTGCCGTCGACAAATCAAAACGGTCCGGGGACCGTCGCCATCGATCGAATCGAAGTCTTTGCCGCAACGGTCGCCGCCGGCGCGATTCGTCCGCCGAATCGGGACCTGCTTACGACCAAGTATCGAATCGCGACGATCTCGATCAAACCGCCGCCGGTCGAAGGTGAGACGCCGCCGGCCGAGTCGACGCCCGACACACGTCCGTCTCCGGGTGAACGCGCGACGTTTGTGGAAACGCTGACGGAGAAAGCGCTGGAACCGGTTTTTACGACCCCGGCTCCGAAAACTCCGGCTTCTGGTGCGACCGCGTCGACGGCAACGCCGTCGGCGGCAGCGACGCCAAATGCCGCGGGCCAACCGACTCCGACTCCGCCGGTGCCAGAATTGCCGCCGCCGCCGATTCAGCCTGTCCCGGCGGTTCCGGATGCGCCCGGCGCGATTGCGCCCGTACCATCGCTTCCCGAGCCCCCACCACAGTCCGCGCTTTCAGTGCTGCCGGGGACGGCAACCGAAGCGCCTGTCGCACCGCTGACCGGCATAGCCGCGGTGCCCGCTCGGATCTACACCATCCGCGGTATCACAAAGAGCGGCCGGCCCGGTCCTCCATCGACGCGCGTTGAACTGCCACTAATCAATCCACCCACAGAACCGCCGCCACCGCAGGCGACGGCAACCGAAAAGTCAATCGTGCTTACGTGGCCGGCCCAACCGGCTTCAGGCGGTCCGATTGCCTACAATATTTATAGGGCCGGCTCGACCGATCCGATCAACGGCGCGCCGGTGGCGGAAACGAAGTATGAGCGAGCGGGCGTGACGTTCGGCACCGAGGAATGTTTTACGCTGCGAGCTGTCCAGAGGATCGGCGCAGTCAGCATCGAGAGCAACGCCTCAGCGCCGGGCTGCTTGACGCCGCGCGACACATTCGCACCCGCGGCGCCCAAAGGACTCTCGATCGTCGCCGGCACCGGCACGATGAATCTGGGATGGGACGCCAACGCGGAGCCGGATCTGGCGGGCTATCTCATCTTGCGCGGAGAAGCGCCGGGTGACACACTGCAGCCGCTGACTCCGGCGCCGATCACGGCGACGAGCTACGAAGACAAGACCGTCAAGGCTGGCGTACGCTATGTGTATGCGATCGTCGCGGTCGACAAGGCCTCGCCGCCCAATCGCAGCGCACCGTCGGCGCGCGTCGAAGAAACAGCGCGATAGGCCACGGAAGAACACGGATAAACACGGATAGCGGATCCCGCCCAGCGGATCCCGGAAGAACCTGAAAGGCACGTTATGAAACTCTTTATCGACACCGGGAATCTCAAAGAAGTCGAAGCGCTCGTGCCGCTCGGTATCATCGACGGCATTACGACGAATCCGTCGTTGCTGGCAAAAGAGAGCGGCGACTACAAAGAGATCCTCAAGAAGATCTGCCAGCTCGTGAAAGGACCGACGAGCGCGGAAGTAACCGCCACCGACTTCGACGGCATGATGCGACAGGGTCGCGAGCTTGCCGCGATTGACGAACACATCGTCGTGAAAGTGCCGTTCACGAAAGACGGTGTGAGGGCGTGCAAGGCGCTGTCGTCGGAAGGGAAGAAGGTCAACGTCACGCTCGTGTTCTCGCCGACGCAGGCGCTGCTGGCGGCAAAGGTTGGGGCGACGTTCGTGAGTCCTTTCGTTGGGCGCCTGGACGACATCGCGACTTCCGGGATGGGCCTGATTCGCGAGATCGTCGACATCTACGAGAACTATCAGTTCTCGACCGAAATCCTCGTCGCCTCGGTGCGGCATTCGATCCACATCGTCGAGGCGGGGCGGATGGGGGCCGATATCTGCACGTGCCCGGCGGCGGTGATCGAGGGGATGTTCCGCCATCCGCTAACCGACATTGGTCTCGAGAAGTTCCTCAAGGACTGGGAGAAGGCTCAGGCAGTGAAGGCATAGGTGGACACGCTCAAATATCTCGAAGACTTGGAGCTCCGCGCGGAGCAGGGGGGCGGCGACGATCGGCTGCGCAAGCAGCACGAAGCGGGGAAGCTGACGGCGCGCGAACGGATCGAATTCCTGTTCGATCCGGCGACGTTTCAGGAAGTCGACAAGCTGGTCACGCATCGCTGCCGCGACTTCGAGATGGAGGAGCAGATTGTTCCCGGCGATGGAGTCGTCGCCGGCGTCGGACGCGTCGACGGGCGGCCAGTCTACGCCTTCGCTCAGGACTTCACCGTGTTCGGCGGTTCGCTGTCGGAAACCAACGCCGCCAAGATCGTGAAGATCATGGATCTCGCGATCAAAATGGGGGCGCCGGTCGTAGGATTGAACGACTCCGGCGGTGCGCGAATCCAGGAAGGCGTGCTGTCGCTCGGCGGCTACGCCGACATCTTTCTTCGCAACACGCTCGCCTCGGGCGTTATCCCACAGATCTCGGCAATCATGGGGCCGTGCGCGGGTGGCGCTGTGTATTCGCCAGCGATCACCGATTTCAACATCATGGTTGAAGGGACGAGCTACATGTTCGTGACCGGACCTGATGTGATCAAGACCGTCACCCACGAAGAGGTCACAAAGGAAGAACTCGGCGGGGCGATGACGCACAACGCGACGAGCGGCGTCGCCCATTTCGCGGTTGCCGACGATCGCGAGTGCCTTCGGCTGATTCGCGAGCTGCTCGGATATCTGCCCGGCAATAACGTCGACGAGCCTCCGCGGCGAGAGAGCTCAGACCCCATCGATCGCGAAGACGAGGCCCTCGATCGTCTCGTGCCCGAGTCACCGAACCAGCCCTACGACATGCACGATCTCGTGCAGTCGGTGTTCGACGACGGCGCGTTTCTCGAGGTGCATCGCCACTTCGCGCGCAACCTCATTGTCGGATTCGGGCGACTCGGTGGCCGTCCTGTCGGCATCGTCGCGAATCAGCCGGCGCATCTGGCCGGCACGCTCGACATCGACGCATCGGTGAAGGGGGCGCGGTTCGTGCGGTTTTGCGATGCCTTCAACATCCCGCTGGTGACCTTCGAAGACGTTCCCGGATTTCTGCCCGGGACGCGCCAGGAATACGGCGGGATCATCCGTCACGGTGCAAAGCTGTTGTTTGCGTTCGCGGAAGCAACGGTTCCCAAGATGACAGTGATCACGCGCAAAGCGTACGGCGGCGCTTATTGCGTCATGGCCAGCAAGCACATTCGTACCGACGTCAACCTCGCCTGGCCGACCGCGGAGATTGCCGTCATGGGGCCGGAGGGGGCGGTCAACATTCTTTACAAGCGCGAGATCGACGCGGCCGCCGACAAGGACGCGGCGCGCGCGCGCCGCGTGGCCGAATTCAAAGAGAAGTTCGCCAACCCGTACACCGCTGCGGCTCGAGGCTTTATCGACGAAGTCATCCGGCCGCGGCAAACGCGGGCCAAGCTGATCTCCGCGCTGGCAGTCCTCGATACCAAACGCGACAAGAATCCCCCGAAGAAGCACGGGAATATCCCGCTCTGACACAGCCGGGATCCGGTTTCCGGAATCCGAGGTTCCCAGACTGCCGCTAACTGGCCCAGAGATCGGATCCCGGATCCCGCACAACGGATCCCGGATCGGATCCCGCATCCCGGACAACGGATCCCAGATCTGAGTGTTACAATTGTGTCAGATGCCCGAGCCGATAGCAGTTCGGCCAGCCCCTGCCTGACGCGTTTCATGAAAATTCTCATTGCCAACCGCGGCGAGATCGCCGTCCGGATCATCCGGGCGTGTCGCGAGATGAGGCTGCGGACGGTTGCCGTGTACTCGGATTGCGACCGCACGGCCCGCCACGTCCGCGAAGCCGATCAGGCAGTGCACATCGGGCCCAGTGAAGCAGCCCAGAGCTATCTACGAATCGACGCTATCGTCGAGGCGGCGCGAACGACGGGCGCCGATGCGATTCATCCGGGGTACGGGTTTCTCGCCGAGAACGCCGCCTTTGCGCGCGCGTGTCAGGACGCCCACCTTATCTTTATCGGGCCATCTGCCGACGCGATTGCTCTGATGGGCAGCAAGACCGCCGCGCGGGCAGTTGCGGTCCGTGCCGGCGTACCTGTTGTCCCGGGGACCGAACAGCCGCTCGACGAAAACGTTGGAGATGACGAGATCGCGCGCATCGCGACGAGTGTCGGGTTTCCGCTCCTGGTGAAAGCGGTCGCCGGCGGTGGCGGCAAAGGGATGCGAACCGTCGACGACGCGGCGGCACTCGCGTCAGCAGTTCGCACGGCGCGCTCTGAGGCGCGGTCTGCTTTTGGCGACGCGGCGATCTATCTCGAGCGTCGGCTCGTCAGGCCCCGTCACATAGAGATCCAGCTGCTTGGCGATCACCACGGGACAGTTGTTCCTTTCGTCGAGCGCGAGTGCTCGATCCAGCGACGACACCAAAAGGTGGTCGAGGAATCCCCCTCGATCGCCGTGTCGTCGGAGCTGCGTCGCCGGATCGCGGCTGCTGCCGCGGCAGTTGCGCGGGCCGTGAATTATTCGAATGCGGGCACGATTGAATTCCTGGTCGACGAAAGCGGCTCGTTTTATTTCCTCGAAATGAACACCCGCCTACAGGTCGAGCATCCAGTCACCGAAATGGTGACGAGGATGGATCTCGTTCAGTGGCAAATCCGCATCGCGATGGGAGAACCGCTCGACATCGACCCGGCCGAGGCGCTCTCTGCCAACGGCCATGCGATCGAGTGCCGCATCTACGCCGAGGATCCGGATCTTGGTTTCATGCCGTCGCCGGGACTGATTCGAGGCCTGCGTCCGGCCTCGGGTCCCGGCGTTCGGGACGATGGCGGAGTGAGTGTCGGATATAGCGTGCCCGTGTTCTATGACTCGATGATCGCGAAACTGGTGACGTGGGGACAATCTCGCCGCCAGGCCATCGATCGCATGTCGCGGGCGCTTCGCGAATACCAGGTGCTCGGGATCAAGACGACGATTCCGTTCTTTGTCTGGTTGATGCAACAGCCTGCATATATGGCTGGACAGTACGACACGACGTACCTCGACCGATTGCTGGTTGACAGAAAAGGAGACTCGTTCAGCCAACTGACGGCGGCAGACGAGGAAGTTGCTTCGATTGCGACTGCCCTCGATGCGTACCTCCGCGCCACCGCACACGCAGGGACACCCGGGGCGGCAGAGTCGACGACCCATTGGAAACGGGCGGCGCGTCTCGAGGCCCTGCGCGGATGACATTCGCCGTCGAGATCAACGGCCGCAGCCGCACGATATCGATCGAACATGCAACCGCGGACCGATATCGGGTGATCGTCGACGGCCACGCGCAGCTCATCGATGCCAAACGCGTCGGTAGTTTCGGATTGTCGCTTCTCTTCGATGGCGCCGACCGGTCGAGCCGGGAGGTTCAGGTCTCGCCGGCCGGGGCCCCCGGCGAGATGCTTGTCGGGATTGACGGCAAGTCGGTCACTGTCGTGCTCAACGGCCGCCGGACCGGACATGCCACCGCCGAGGGAGGTGCGCACGCACGCGGTGAGCAGACGGTCGTTGCGCCAATGCCGGGCCGAGTCGTGCGGTTGCTTGTCACCGGCGGTGATGAGGTGATTGCGCGGCAGCCGATCGTCGTGGTTGAAGCGATGAAAATGGAAAACGAGCTGCGCTCACCGAAGGCTGGCCGCGTCAAAGAAATCGTCGTGAAGGCTGGAGAGTCGGTGGAGGCGGGACGGGTACTGGCGGTCATTGAGTAATGCTGAAAGTTCTGATTGCTGATTTCTGATTGCTGATTGATATGCACGAGATTCAGCAACCCGATGAGCCATCACAGAAGGCTCCGGAGCCGATAGAGCCACCACGCGCGTCGCGCCGGCGATGGCGTCGTGCGTCGCTCGCGTTGCTGGCGCTCGTCGTCGCGATTGTCTCCGGCGCACTCGTCACCTTCTTTACGGTGGATCTCGGTCCATCATTTCGACAGCGCGCAGAACGCGAAGGCTCGAAGTTCATCCAACGGCCGATGCACATCGGCCGTCTCTCCGCCAAGATCACGCCAGGCGTCTTTGTCGTCGAGGATCTCGTCATCGAGGGTCTGCAGCCGACGGATCGCCCGTTCCTGAAGGCGAAAAAGATCGAAGTGGTGCTGCCGTGGTGGACGATATTCCGCCGCGAGTTGATCGTTGAATCGGTCGAGATGACCGACTGGGACATGCTCGTCGAGACCTGGCCGTCGAGTCCGGCGTTCCCGCGCGGACGCCATAATTTCCCGAAGTTCACCCGCGAATCGAAATCGACCGGCCCCAAGCGCTTTACGACGACGCTGCGGAGCGTGCTGGCGTCGAGGGGAACGTTCGCGTATGAGGACCACGGGACGCCGTGGGGTATCCGGTCAACAGGGTTGCGTGTGTCGGTGACCCGCGGCATCGCCGATCGTGTCTATCGAGGGGCGGCATCGTTCGCCGATTCCATCATCATCATTCAGAAATACGAGCCCTTCCACGCGAACATGCGCTCGCGCTTTACGATGGAAGGGCCTCAACTCCGATTCAGCGGCATCGATCTGGTAAGTGACGGCGCGCGATCGCAGCTCACCGGCTCGATCGACTTTGCGCGCTGGCCGGAGCAGACGTACCAGATTCGATCGACGATCGATTTCCCGACGCAGAAGAACATTTACTTTCATCAATATGCCTTCACCGCGTTCGGTCAGGGAAAGTTTCAAGGGACTTTTCATCTGTTCAGCGGTGGACGGGAACTGAAAGGGACGTTCGACAGCCCCATGGCCGGCGTGAATGCCTGGAGGTTCCCCGATCTCCACGGCTCGGTGCTGTGGGTGCCCGATCGACTCGAGGTCACGAACGCGACGAGCGGGCTCTACGGTGGTTCGGCGCGATTCGATTACAAGCTCGCGCCGCTCAACCAGCGCAACGTACCGGCACGCGCCACCTGGGAGGTGGCGTACCGCGATGTCGATCTGCCGCGATTGACCGACTTTCTCGAAGTTCAAGGCGTTCGTCTTGGAGGAAGGCTGACCGGCCGCAGTCACCTCGAATGGGAGCTCGGCAAGTGGCGCGACAAACGCGGCGACGGTGATTTCTCGGTCGAGCCACCTGCCGGTGTCACGGTGATGACCAGGGCCTTGAATGCCGACGCCGTGGCGCAGGAAGCGGCGCTTCCGCCGGAGGTCGGTCCGTTCAATCCGCATGCGTCGCTGGGCTACTTACCTGTTGGTGGCCACGTCGCCTACGCTCTGGATCCTGAGTGGATCACCCTGGATGCGAGTTCGATCGCGACCCCGAAGACCTACGTGGAATTCGAAGGCCGCACCGCGTATGGCGAGGGCTCGCGCATCCCGTTTCACGTCACCAGCCTCGACTGGCTCGAAAGCGATCGCGTGCTTGCCGGCATCATGACGGCGTTCGGGGCTCCAACCGGGGCCGTGCCAGTGGGTGGCTCCGGCCAGTTCGACGGCGTGATGCTCATGAGTTTCAGGAAGCCGCGTATCGAAGGTGTGTTCAGCGGCGAGAACATGCACGCATGGGACACCGTGTGGGGGCGAGGTACGGCGAAGGTCGTGATCGAGAACAGTTACGCGACGATCACCGACAGCGTCATTTCGGATGGCGGATCTGAAATCAAGGCCGATGGTGTGTTTTCTCTCGGCTATCCCCGTCGCGACAATGGGGAAGAAATCAACGCGCGTGTGTTCATCACGAAGCGGCGGCTGGCTGACCTCCGCCACGCCTTCGAGCTCGATGAATACCCGGTCGAGGGATTGGTGTCAGGTGAGTATCACTTGTACGGCAAGTACGAAACGCCGTTCGGGTTCGGCCGACTCGTCATCGACAAGGGCACCGCGTACGGCGAGACATTCGAGACCGCCAACGCTTCGCTTCGGTTCGAAGGATCCGGCGTGAGGCTTGATGCGATCGACATCCGGAAGAGCACCGGCAGCGTGACTGGGGCCGCGTGGGTTGGATGGGATGGAAACTACTCGTTCAACGCCGACGGCACTCGCATTCCCGTCGAGTCGCTTGCGACCGTGGCGTTTCCGCGCGCCCCGCTCTCGGGCCTGATGCAGTTCACCGCGACAGGCACCGGCACGTTCGAAGTCCCTCGCTACGACGTTCGCCTGCGGGTCGACGATCTCTTTGCCGCCGATGAAGGGATCGGTCAGCTCACCGGTCGTCTTTCGATGCGAGGGGAATTGCTGACGGCGGAACTCGAGGCGGCATCACCGCGACTGGTGATGTCGGGTTCCGGGCGTATTGCGCTGACCGAGCAGATGGATGCGGAGCTGACGCTCCGCTTTTCGAACACCTCGCTCGATCCGTACTTGCGGTTCTTCGAACCGCGGCTGTCGCCGTTCACCAACGCGATCGCCGGAGGCACGATACGAGTCGTCGGAGAGCTCGCTGACGTCGATCATCTCGTCGTCGATGGCCGGGTCGAGCAGCTCGACCTCAAACTGTTCGACTATCGCGTCAGTAACATGGATCCCGGCAGTCAGTCGTACCGGCCGATCGAGTTGACGCTGAATCACCACGTACTCGACATCACCCAACTTCGGCTGTTTGGCGAAGGCACGCGTCTCGAACTGAGCGGGAACGTCAACCTTCACGAATCGACCATTTCAGTGTCGGCGGCGGGCGATGCGAATCTCGGCATCCTTCAGGGGTTCTCTCGCGACCTGCGAAGCTCCGGCGCCGCGATCTTGACGGCCACCGTCAATGGTCCGTTGTCAAAGCCAGTGTTCTCAGGGAGCGCCGCGATTTCTAACGGCCGCGTCCGTCAGCTCTCGCTGCCGCATTCGCTCGAGTCCATCAACGGTCAAGTCTCGTTCGATGCGGCGGGCGTGCGGATCGACAACGTCCGGGCGCGGCTGGCAGGAGGCGATGTCACGTTCGGCGGCCGGGTCGCGCTGAACGGATTCGCGCCAGGGGAATTGAATCTGACCGCCACCGGTCAGCAGATGCGGATACGGTACCCCGAAGGATTCGTCTCGAACATCGACGCCGACCTGGCGCTTATCGGGTCGCCATCGTCACCACTTCTGCGCGGAACCGTCATAGTCCGCGACGCGCTGTATTCGAAGCGCTTCGAACCAAACGCGGATTTGTTCAGCCTGACGACTGGAGGCGGCGCGGCGCTGCCCGGCGCGGCTTCGACGACAACGGTGCCGGTTCGCTTCGACGTGCAGATCGATGCCCCATCGTCGCTGCGGGTGGAGAACAACCTCGCGCGAATGGTTGCCAGCGCCGACCTGCAGCTGCGCGGGACCTACGATCGCCCACTGCTCTTTGGCAGCGCGCAAATCGATCGCGGCGATGTCATCTTCGAAGGCAACCGGTATCTGGTCACCCGCGGCACGATCGGATTCGCAAATCCGGCGCGCATCGAGCCGTACTTCGACATCGAGGCGGAGACGCGCGTCCGCGTCGCAGGTCAAACGGTTGCCTATCGCGTCACCCTTGGATTCACCGGCACGCCATCGCGGATGTCGATGAACCTCAACTCGGATCCGCCGCTGTCATCGGTTGGCATTCTGCTCCTGTTGCTTGGCCAGACCTCTGCGCAGGATTTGCAGAACGCGGAGTTGCGGATGCTGAACCCGACGGCCGCCTCACGATCCGAGGAAGACCTCCTGAAAGCGGCGACGGCGCGATTCCTCGCCGGCAGCATCTCGGCCCCGGTCAACCGAGCGGTCGAGCAGACCCTCGGCGTCGATTTACAGATCACGCCGTCAATTGGCAGTTCCGATACCGACCCGTTGATGCCGTCGGCGCGAATGATTCTGGGCAAGCGGTTATCGAGTCGCGCGTATGTCACCTACGCACGACCGCTCGGCACCACGCCGAGCGCGACCCAGATTCTCGTGCTCGAATACGACCAGAACGATCGCCTCGGTTGGGTGCTGACGCAGAACGGCGATCGCACCTTCTCCATCGATTTTCGCGTCCAGCATCGGCGGTGATGGGAACGTGGAGCCGCATCGTCGCGGCCGCCGTCGCGGTCGCGGCGTGTGTTGTGCCGACACTCGCTGCGCAAACGCCGGCCGCCGCGTTCGTCGGGCAGCGTGTGGTCGACGTCCAGATCGTCGCTGAGGGACGCCCGGTCGACGACCCGATGATCATGGGGCTGGTCGAGACGCGCATCGGTGATCCACTGTCGATGGCGAAGGTGCGTGAATCGATTACGCACCTCTTTGGTCTCGGCCGCTATCAGGACGTTCAGGTGGACGCGACGCCAGCGGCGGGCGGGGTGTCGCTTCGGTACAATCTGGTCCCGCTGCACAACGTTCAGCGAGTCGATTTCCGTGGTACGCCGTCGCTCGGCTTGTCCGAGGACGTGTTACGTGACGCGGTATCCGGTCGATTCGGTGCTTCACCGCCTCCGGGACGCGCGCAGGAGATCGCGAGGTTTCTCGAGCAGCTCTATCACGATCGCGGATTTCTGACGGCGGTCGTCGTCGCGAATGCGTCCGAGCGGCACGATCCTGACCGCACGCTGCTTCAGTTCAATGTGACGCCCGGCAGCCGCGCGACGATCGGGTCGGTCGCGATCGAGGGTTCGCCCGCCGAAGGGCGGGAGGCATTCCTCAAACGCATTCACGCATCGCCTGGCGCAGGATACGAGCCGCTGCAGATTACCGATGAACTTTCGAAGTACGTTCAGCGGCTTCGCCGAAAGTCACGCTATCTTGCTGCCGGATCGTACAGCGCGCGGCCCTCCGACGATCTCCGCACGGTCGCTCTCACTGTCTCGCTTGTGATTGGTCCTACCGTTACGATCGTGTTCGAAGGCGATCCAATTCCCAGGGAGAAGCAGTCCGAACTTGTACCGATTGCCCGCGAAGCATCAGTCGATGAAGACCTGATCGAAGATGCGATTCAGCGAATCCGTACGTTTCTCAATCAGCAGGGGCACTGGAAGGCAGACGCGACGGCATCCAGGCAGGAAGGAGACGGGGCGCTTCGCGTCGTCTTCACGGTGCACCGCGGGCCGCAGTATCGCGTCACCGACCGGGGCGTCGAAATGCGCGGCAACCGGGCCATCCCCACTGAACAGTTCCGCTCGGCGCTGGTCAAACTTCAGGCGAACGAGGTCTTCATCGAGTCGAACTTGTCTGCTGCCGTCAGTGCTATCGCCGGACAGTATCAGCGGCTCGGTTATGCCCAGGCGAAGGTCTCGGCTGCCGTCGACGAGTCGACCGACGGCGGTTCATTGTCGGCGCTCGCCCGCGTCCAGCCGGTGATCACGATTGTCGAAGGGCCACTGACACTGGTCGGTGAGATCAGCTTCGCGGGGAACACGCGCATTCCTACCGATCAATTGCGTGCCTCGGTCGCCTCAACCCGCGACGCCCCGTATTTCGAGCCGCGCGTGGTCGCCGACCGCGAGGCCGTGCTGCTCGAATACCTCAATCGGGGGTTTGCCTCGGCAAACGTCATCGTCACGCCGGTCCCGAACGCCGAGGGGACTCGCGCCGATCTTCGCTTTCAAATCACGGAAGGCCAGCAGACATTCGTTGACCACATTCTGATCATCGGCAACACTCGCACCGACGAGCGCGTCATCAAACAGGAGCTGCTGCTTCAGGAAGGAAAACCGCTCGGCCTCGAAGACTTGATCGAGAGTCAGCGGCGGCTTGGAGCGCTTGGATTGTTCCGGCGTATTCGCGTCGAGGAGCTGTCGCATGGCAGCGCCGCGACCGACGTGCTCGTCACCGTCGAGGAGGCGGCGGCCACCACCTTCAGTTACGGCGGCGGCATGGAAGCGACCAAGGCGCTGATCGAGGGCGCGGGAGGCCAGGCAGAGGAGCGCATCGAGTTCGCGCCGCGTGGATTCTTCGACGTCGGCCGCCGCAATCTCGGCGGAAAAAATCGATCGGTGGACCTGTTTACACGAGTGAGTTTGCGCCCGAGCGATCCAGAACCCGGCACGACCAATACCAAAGCGTTTGGTTTTCTCGAGTATCGCGTCGTCGGCACATTCACCCAGCCGCGTGCAATCCGCGGGAACGCCGACCTGTCGTTGACCCTTGCCGCGGAGCAGGGACGCCGCTCGTCGTTCAATTTTGCGCGCAAGGGGGTCAACGCCGAAGTCGCCCGGCGCCTGGGTCCGGGTCTTCGCGCATATGCCCGCTACTCGTTCGGAACGACGCGCACGTTCGACGAGCGCCTGAGTCTCGAGGATCAGGCGCGCATCGACCGCCTCTTTCCGCAGGTGCGTCTCTCCGGTTTCTCTGGAGGGATGTCGAGAGATACGCGCGACGACGTCCTGGATCCCGAGCGCGGCACGTTCGTCAGCGGCGAGGGAACGCTCGCCGCTCGCGCGCTCGGCGGACAGGTCGGCTTTCTCAAGTCCTACGTGCAAGGCTTGTGGTTCCGTCGTCTGCCCGCGCGTAAGCGCATCGTGTTCGCGTCAAGGGTGGCGCTCGGCCTTGCCGATGGTTTTCCCCGCGCGGTGACCGGAACCGCCATTGAAGGGCAGCCGGTCACCGTCACGGTCGAAGATCTCCCGGCCAGCGAGCGCTTCTTTGCTGGCGGCGACACGACGATCCGCGGTTTTGCGCTCGATACCGTCGGTGCACCGAATACGATCAGCCCCTCAGGATTTCCGCGCGGCGGCAACGGATTGTTGTTGCTGAATGGTGAACTCCGCGTGCCGGTGTGGGGAGACGTAGGGGCGGCGCTCTTCATGGACGGCGGGAACGTGTTCGATCGCGTGACTGAGATGGATCTTGCTGAATTGCGCGGCAGCGTCGGCTTCGGACTTCGTTATAAGTCCCCGATTGGTCCTATTCGCTTCGACGTTGGGTTCAAACTGGATCGGCACGAAATCGGCGGCACCCTCGAGGGCCGCCGAGCGTTTCACTTCAGCATCGGACAAGCGTTCTAAAAGGCACAAGCGATGGTCGCTGCAGTTTTGTTCGCCGTAACTTTCGGCATTACCGCCAGCGGCGCCGAGATCATCGATCGGATCCTCGCCGTCGTGGACGGCGCCATCATCATGCAGTCGGATGTGACGATGGCGGTGCGACTGGGGCTCGTGGCGTCGGCATCTGCACCCGATCCGATCACCGTGCCGCTCGAAGCGCTGATTGAGCGTCGACTGATCCTTGAAGAAGTCGACCGATATGCGCCACCGGACCCGCCGGATGCACAGGTCGACCGCCATCTCGACGACATCCGCGCGCGCGCCGGCGCGCGTTTCGATACGATCCTCGCCGAGAGTGGAATATCCGTCGATCAGCTGCGGCGCCACGTTCGCGACGATCTGCGGATGGAGGCCTACCTGCAACAGCGATTCGGGACGCTGCAGCCGTCGGCCATTCGAGACTGGATTGCTGGACTACGCCGACGCGCCAACGTCAATGTCCTCCCGCGAGCGCAGTGAACCTTGCGACCTGTCACTCCTTGGCTGTCATGCAGGCCCACACGTCAAAATACTCGGTGCTTTCGGATCGCCGATACGAATCAAAGAACGCTCGCCGGAAGTCGCTCCCGAAGATCGCTCGCCCCTCGGTCATCGGATAGCGGTTGATAGCGCTGAACGGCTCCCCGTGCTTCGGGATCAGCCAGTAGTTCACGGTGCAGGAGCGCAGCGCATTCAGCGTCGCCGGCGGAAGGTCAACTCCTGCGAGTTGATGTTCTTGAATAGCCGGCTGATCCAGCAGGTACATCCCGGACCGAGCAACGACGAGCGGCCTGACGAAGGTCATTCGCTCGTCCGATGAATAGCCCATCTGAATCACGGCATCTGGATGCTTGTTCGAGAAGCGCGTGACGTCGGCGATTGGCCCGATAGCATCGATCTGGCGAACGGTGCTAACAAATGATGCCTGTTGTGCCAACGCGATGAGGGCTGCGGCGCTTGTAAACGCAACAGCAGCAAGATAAACGCTGGTGCGATCGTGATCAAAGCGCAGGTGATGGATCTGCATCCCCGTGAAAAACGCGATCACTGGAAAAAAGGGAAGCAGATGGTAAGGCCCGGACCCTGGTTTGGCAGCCAAAACGGCGACGCCGCAGACGGCAACCAGCAGCGAGATCGCGACCGGAGGCGACAGGACCGTGAGCGGATGTTGCCGGACACTGAAATACAGCGCAACCCCGAGCGGCGCCATCACGTACAGGACCCACTCGATATTCTGACGGAGTGTCGAGCCGTCGATGCCATTGCCCGCCGACAACAAGATCCACGTGCGATAGTCGTGAAACGAAATGTTGCGAAAGACGACGAACGGCAGGACGAAGACGATCGCGGCGGTTGCAACCGCAAGAATCACGCGCCGTCGATCTGCGCGTTCGAGGAAAAGGACGAAGAGCGGCAGGGAATAGAGTGGGCCGCTGAATTTCAAGTTCCCGAGAAGACCGGCACTGACGCCGAGGACAATCCAGCCGGCGCGAGACCGCCAGAGCGCGGCACACAGACCGATCGACACGCAGAGCAGCTCGAGTGAATCAGGTCTCGACCAGAACGCCGCATTTCGAAAGACCAGCAGCAAGATCGCACACTCGCCCGTGAAGATGGCGGCGAGCCGCGTTCCTGCGCGCAGTTTCAGGACCGCGAACAACAGGAACAACGCGAGAATTCCGGCCGCTGTGCCAACCGACTTGGTGACGCTCAGATCCGTGCCGAACAGCCGCATCGCGACGGCGAGTGGGATAAATGCCATCGGTCCGTAGATGTGCGCGTACTGTTCTGGTGCGTCGGGTGGTGGATAGAGAGGTTTTCCGCTCTCCAGCATCGAGGCGACGGACGGCATGGTCGGCTCTGCGAAGTCGTAGTAACGCTTGTCGCCGGCGTACCAGGTTGCGATGCAGATGAACGAAACCAACGCCGCCGCGGGGATCACGAGGAGGAAGATGCGCGCCGCGCGTGTCGCCATGCCGCCCGCGCTGAATCTCAGACGCAGGCCTTGCGCAATGAGCAATAGGCCTGCATACAACGCCGCGAACAGAACAAGGGGACGGCCGAACCTGGCCAAGGTGAAGAGCTGCAACCAGTCTGGCATGAATGCCGCGTGAGTTCGCGACTGTCAGGGCACGACTTTGAAAATGCGCAATTCCGGGCCGGGAACGTTGCGTGACGGCGCGATCGTCTGCAACTCACGGCTTTGCGTGAAGATGCGCATGTATTCGTTGTAGTCGTTCACATTCTGTTGTGGCGCCGACAGCGCGGCGCCATACGACTCGGAGTTGGCGACCAGATACTCGACTCCATCCTTGCGCCACTCGTCATACGTTTTTCGGCGCAGGTGCGGAACATAGGTGGCGCGATACTGCACCGGCAGCAGCATCGAGCGGCGCTCGAGAACGACTGACGCGCCGGCGGGGATATTCTGCAGAATCCACGCGTAGGCCTGGTCGACGGTGCTGGAACGCGCCATCTCTCGATCGCTTCCGACCGACATGAGTGCCGGCGGCAGCAGTGCCGCGATCGTCAGTCCGGCAATCAACGCGGTGCGAGGCGCCCGCGGGATTTCATAGCGGCGCAGCAGGCTGACGCCAGAGACGACGCCGATCGCGGCAAGCAGGCACACCGAAGGGGTCAATGGCAGCAGATACCGCGCGAACACGATTTTCTGGGTCGTCAGCATCGTGTAGTAGACAACCGGAAAGACGACCGCCAGCATCCAGCGCACGTGACCCGGACCGCGAACGAGACGGACGAAGCCGAGTCCCATGCCGCCGAAGGCGAGCAACATCGCCGGCCATCCGAATGCATGTCGCACCAGATACTTGAAGTAAAGCGTCCACAGCGATTCGCCGATGGTCGCAGTCCGGTACTGGTGCGTCAGCCGCGCGAAGCTGTCGAGAAAGGCAGGCAGGTCGAGAAGCGTGTACGGCGCCAACAGCAGAAAGGCCCCGGCGCTTGCAGCGACCGTCGCGCCGATCGTCTTGAGCCGTCCGGGAGCCAGAGGATGCGTCATCCAGCAGGCGATCACCGGCATCAGCAGCGCGATGCCACCGTTGTACTTTGTCGCCGCCGCAAGTCCTGACGCCGCGCCAGCAGCGGCGAAGCTGCCAACGGTGCCCCGCTCGTGCGCAATCAGCGACAACAGAAACGTCAAGGCCACGAAGAATGTGAGGGGCGTGTCGGTGAGCACGAAATGCGAGTACCGCACGTGAAGTGGAAGGACCGCCATCAGCCCGGCGGCGAGCAGCGCGTGACGGGCGCCCCAGCGCATGCCAATCTGGTAGACGACCAGCGCGGTGGCCGCGCCGATGAGAGCGATGACGATTCGCCCCCAGAGGTAGAAGGATGACACCGACGCCTGCGCGAGCGAATACCATTCGCCGCCGATGGCCCCGGCGATGAACCGGGCGATCGACACGATCAACTGAAGATACAGAGAGAAACCGGGATAGTCGAAGAAATGCGGATGCAGCGATCCCGACCGCATCATGTTGAATGCGCGCTCGACGATCTCTGGCTCGTCGATCTGGATCGCATAAGGGATCCCGTGTCGAATACCCCAGAGCCGGAGCACGACCGCGCTCAGCAATACGGCTGCGACTGCGATCCGCGATGTTCGCAGATCGCTCGCTTCACGCCATTCGCGTTCGACCAAAAGTCTGATTCCTCACCTGAATGCGGGTTGCAGCGACTTAACTCTACTACAGCGTTACCCGAGCAACTCGTCGTAGAGGCGCAGCACTGCCGCTCCCGCCGCCGACCACGAGAACTCGTCTTCCACGATCTGGCGCGAGGCATTGCCCATCTCCGCAAATCGATCGCGCTGTCCGAGCGCACCGCTGACCGCGGCGGCAAGAGCAGATGCGTTGCCGGGCGGCACCAGCCACCCGTTCAGTCCGGGGCGAACCTTGTCGGGCAACCCACCGGCAGTCGTTGCCACAACCGGCCGCCTGTGCGCCATCGCTTCGAGCGTGACGAGCGAGCTTCCTTCGTAAAGCGAGGGATGCACGAACAGATCGGCGGCCTCGTACCATGCGTGGAGATCCTGTTCACTCACGCGGCCGGCGAGATGGGTGTAACGGGAGATGCCCGCTCTCGTGATCGCGGCCTGGAGGGTGCGGTGATACGGGCCCTCTCCGAGGATCACCCATCGCCACTTGCCCTCGGCGATGGCGGGCGCGTGATCGCCGAGCGCGCCAAGCGCGGCCGCCAGCACGTGAAATCCCTTGTTCTGCTCGAGGCGTCCGACGCTCAGCAGGATCACCTCGTCGCCTTTGATGCTGGCTTCATGCCGGACGCGCCTGCCGTCGGCGTCCGAGGCGAGGCGATCGAGAGCCGGCAGATCGAGCGCATTGGGAATCACGCGAACGCGCGAGGGATCAACTGAAAGATGCGTGATCACGGCGGGTTCGAGGACACGATCGGTTGCGATCACGCGATCCGCGGCGTGGGCGCACGTGCGCACGGCACGACGCAGTGGGAGATACGCCGCCCGTTTGACGCGCGCTCGCGACGGATCCGTGGCGCCGAATTCTTCGAGCCCCTGCGGATTGAGGACAAGCGGAGCGGTCGCTTTGCCGCGACGCCGAGCGTAGCCCAGCACGCTCGCGCCGAAACCGTGCACGATGTCGATTTGTTGATCGCGGACGAGGGTCCATGCGAGGCGCCCGGCTCGTTCACCAAACAGCGGATACGCAGTACTGCGATCGATCACGGTCGTTCCGCGTCGCCCGGCGAACGGAAACGTGCGGTATGGAACGACCATCGTCGTAATCGCTGGTTCGTCAAGTCCTGGATTGCCACGCGCCGGTGGACGGGTAATCAGCGTGACGCGAACACCCGCGCCGGCCAGATAGCGGATGAGATCGTAGACGCTGCGCTCCAGGCCGCCGAGCCCGTGGAGCGGGAATACCGATCGCGCAACGACCGCGACGTGCCCGGCCCTGGTCATGCCTGACGCCGAAGCACATCGTGGTACAGCTGCTCGACTCGAGGCAGCACCACGCTGGTATCGAAGTGCGTCTCCGCATGGGCTCGCGCCGCGGCGCCCAGCTGACGTCGCAGACCGGCATCATCACGCAGCCGCCGGATGTCGTCGGCCAGTTCCTCGAAATTGCGGGACAGCAGTCCGGTGCGCTCATCGAGAATGATGTCGACGGTGCCGCCCGTATTCATAGCGGCAATCGGCACGCCGAGCGCGCTCGCTTCGAGCAGAACGCGGCTCAACGACTCGGGGCCACGCGACGGGAACAGCAGCATGGACGCGTGTGCCAGCCATGCTGTCGCTGCCGGTTGATCCACCCATCCGACGAAGCGAATGTCGCGTGCGGACCGCGCGGCCGCGGCGGCGATCGCAGCACGCTCAGGCCCATCCCCCGCGATGATCACCGGCCAGTCGAGTCCACTGCGTTCGACGACCTGCACGAGGTTCGTAGTCCCTTTATTCGGTGCAAGCTTGCCAAGGTACAACGCATAGGGGCCATCAATCGGCGGTGTGCTTGCAGCCGCGCGGTCGCGCAGTGCCGCGACGTCGACGGCGTTGGGAATGATCTCGACGCGAACGGCCGCGATCTCCGACGACCGCGTCCGAAGATCTGCGGCGATGGTCGAACTCACGGCGATGATCGCATCAGCGTCGGCAAGCCCGCGCTGCTTTCGGATCAAGTTCGCTCGCATATACGGGATCATCGGCAGCGACAGTGGCCAGAGCGCCCGCGCGTGCGGCCGGACGCAGCGAGTCATCATTGCCGCCGAGCATTCCGGACAGAGCGCCAGGCCGTCAGCCGTGTGAATCAGGTCGGACCAGTAGCACACCGGCCAGTAATCACGAATCGTACACACTGAGGGGATTGACGATTGCCGCGCCGCCCTGACGGCAGGTACCGATGTCATCACGTGCTGACCGTGGACGATATCGATCCGCTCACGCGCAATGAGGTCGGTAAGATAGTTTGCGAGATCCGCGAAGAGTTTTTCGTTCTTGAAGTAGTTCCGCACGTACGGAATCGGTGGCGCGTCCGCGCCGAACTCGAGGACACGAAATTCGTCGACCAGCTTCTCGTGCGTTCCGCGCCTGCCAGGGCGCGGCTGAACGACGAGGACGACGTGACCACGCGATCGAAGGCCTCGCGCCAGCTCGTATGTGCTCCATCCGCTTCCGCCGCAGAGCGGAGGAAACGAATCGGTCGCGAGCAGAATCCTCATTCAACGCGCATCCGTTCGGCTGACCCGGCCCTTGTCCGCGCGCGCCTGCAACGCGTTGGCGATCGCCTGTTCCAGGGCGCGACAGTGCGCGGCCCAGCTGTAGTCGCGGACAGCGCGTTCGCGCGCGGCACGCCCCAATCGCCGACGCAGGTCCACATCGGTCAGCGCCTCGAAGGCATGAGGCAGACCGGTACGGATGGCCGTATCGTACAAGAGCCCTTCGCCGTTGTGGCCGATCAGGGTTGCGATGCGATCGATTGCGGGGGCGACCACCGGGAGACCCGACGCCATGTACTCGAAGATCTTCAGCGGTGACCAGTAGAAGCCCAGTGAAAGCGCCGGATGCGTGTCCGGGTCGAACGGAGCGACCCCGAAATCGCAGGCAGCCAGGCAGGCAGGAATTCGATCGTGCGGTATCGCCCCCGTGAAGACAACGCCGTCCAATCCTTGAGCGGCGTCCCGGACACGGGTGAGCTCCGGACCGTCACCGATGAGAACCGCGCCGATATCGTCACGGCCTCGTGCCCGCAGTTCGCGTAACGCGGTGATGATGTGAATCGTTCCGTGCCAGTTCCGGAACGCACCGGAAAAGACGGCGACCGTGTCGGCAGGGCGGTCGAACGGAACCGCACCCTCCAGTCCTGGACGGAAGCGATCCGTGTCGGCCCCCCATTCCAGTTGCAGGATCTTCGACGGCGGCGTGTCGGCCGGCAGGATCGCCGTGCTCGGCGTCACGATCAGATCCGCGAGACCGCACAAGTACTCGCGCCACCGGCGCATCGGTTCGAAAAGCAGCGCGCGATCCAGCAACCGCTTGCCGGAACCTGGATAATCAACGACCGGCGCGTTCACCTCGAGTACTGCGAGTGCCCCTACATCCGCCGCGGCGCGAACCCCTTCGCCGCCGAAGTTGTAGTAGCGCTCGATGATGACGTCCGGCTTGATCTCACGCGCGAGCGATCGGACGGCTCCCGTATTCGCCCATCGCAGTTCCTTCCTTCCTGCCGGCGGCGGCAGCGCGATCCAGCGAACGTGCCCGTCGGGAACAGGGCCGGTCGGCGTCATCAGGACGTGCACTTCGTGCCCGAGTCGTGCCAGCCCTTCCGCAACCGCAACGACATGAATGGATCCGCCGGTAGTACCGGGGACGCGCTGGTCTGACGCCGCGTAGAGAATTTTCATGGGCGAGGTCCGTTCGGCTCGGTCACTCTTTGACCAGCAGCGCGAAGAATGGACCCGATCGGATCCGCCCAAACAGAAGAAGATCGAGCTTCATGAAAAACGACAACATCCGCAGCGTAGCGTACGTCGCCGGACTTCTGGCGATGTGCGCTTTCGCCGCGGTTCGCGCTTCGCGGATGGCTTGTGCATCAGCCTGGTCGGCATCAACGGTCGCCCGCAGTCGGGTTGCCGCGCGTTTCGCCATCGCGCGTTCCGCCATTCGCATCATGATGTTCTCGACGAAGCCGCCGACGAGTGGCGTGTAATAACGAATGCGACGGATGTGAAAGCCGGCAGCGTTGACGACCTGCTCGAGCTCAGGAATGTCGCGCAACGGGTTCAGGTGATCGGACTTGCGCAGGCGTTCCTGGCGGGCGTCGATCAATCCCCATGTTTCCAACCGTCGTCCGAGCGCATTGATCCAGCGAAGTCCGGCGGCAACGGGCGCGTTCTTGCGCACGTGCGTGTACACGAACAGTTCTCCTCCGGGCGCGAGGACCCGCGACGCTTCGGCGAGCATTTCGCGCAGTGCCTGGGGAGAAAGGTGTTCGAGCACGTCGAGCGAGAACGCCTTGGTAAACGTGGCGTCGGCAAACGGCAGCTGCCGCAGATCACCGATGAGCAGGTCGATGCTCTGCCTCGCGTCGGAGGAAAAGAACGGACTGATATCGATCCCGATGGTCCTCGATCCCCAGTCGCGATTCCAGAGCAGCGCGCGTCCGCTCCCGCATCCGAGATCGACGACGAGGTCGTGCGGTTCCGGCGCGAGAAACGCGCGCAGCATGTCATTGCGAATCTTCGAGCCGAGAAGTGGCGGCGATACACGTTCGTGCCGCGCGTCGGCGTGAAGGGTTTCGTCGAGATATTTCGTCTGTTCCGAATACGCGACTCTCGGTCGCAAGTCGAGATAGTCCGGCGACGAGCCGTGGTACGGACGCCCGCATCCGCGACAGACGAGCGAATCGGCTGTGCCGGCGAGTACTCCGTGACAATCCGGACAGCGAACGAGCGAAAGCAGTGCGTCAGAGATCATCAGCCGCCAGCGATCGTCTCGGTAAACAGGGTGTCGAGCCGCTCGGCGCGCCGCTGCCATGAGTAATTCGGCACCTCGTCGAGGGCGGCGCGAACGAGTCGCGCCGCTAATGCCGGATCCTTCAGGAGCCGATCGATCGCGGAAGCGAGCGCGATTGGATCGCCCGGCGCGACGAGCAGCGCGTTCACACCGTCGCGGAGGATTTCGCGAATGGAGGGCAGATCACTGGAGACGATCGGCCGCCCGGCGGCCATATATTCGAAGAGTTTCAATGGCGACGTATACCGTGTCGAAATCGCAGATGCGGGATTTGGAAGTACCAGGACATCTGCTTGTGCCAGTAGTTCTGGAACCCGCGCCGGTTCCACGAGGCCGGTAAACGTGACGCGCTCTGCGATCCCCAGGCGCGCAGCCACGGCTTTCGTTCGCGCGAGGTCGGGTTCGGCTGAGTGCCCGCCGATAATCAGTCCACGCGCCTCGGGCAGACCTGCGATCGCCTCGAGCAGCACGTCCACACCTTTCCAGCTGTAAAGGTGTCCGGCGTACGCGACGACGCCGGGCCGCTCGTCAACAGCATGAGCTGGTGCGCGGTGTTCAGGCCGCGCGATCCTCACGCCGTCCGGTACGACCGCCGTTCGAGGCCTGGATCCGAATCTCCCTTTCAATTCGTCTAACAGCGCTGCAGTTATCGTGACATAGCCGTCAGCGCGCTGCCATACGCGCGCTTCCCGAGTGGCAAGTCGCCGCAGTTTTTGCGGTGACGGAGTGGAGGCCGTCGCCACAAGCGCGGGCAACGCGGCCGCGACGTCCGGGGCATAGCCGTGCGATTCATACACAAGCGGAGGGCGGACCGAGCGCGGCAACCGCAGAAGCGCTGATGCGACGCCGAGATCTCGCGTCAGCAACACGTCCGCGCGTGTCGTTCCAATGGCGCGTCCGATCGCAAACGCGAGGTATCCCAATCGCTTCGCAGCAGCGGGGCCGCTGACCGGGGCGCGTTCCACGGAGAAAGCTTTGTCTGGCGAGAGCCCGTAATAACTGAACGGATCGCGTGCCGGCGTGTGTGTGTCGGGCCTGACAATCAGATCCACCGAGTGGCCCCGCTTCACCAGCGCATAACACGTCTCCATCGTCTGGATACCGTTGGCTCGTTCCAGCGGAAACCGCACGTCGGCGAAATAAGTGATGCGCACAGTGAATCGTGACGGCGTCGGATCCGATTAGTCCGTGGCAGCCGGTTTGTAAAACGACGAACGATTCGTGAAGTACCGATAGAGCAGCTTCGGCGCGGTTCGCGGAAGTGTCACGAATGCGTCGTATGCGTTTCGCCGAAGCTCGAGCTTCTGCCGATCCATCATCGACGTGCCGAACTCCAGCGTCAGTGCAAGGTTCCACCACACGCACAACACGATCGCAATGTTGGTGGCAATTCGTGCCGCACGGGACTCCATCCAGGATCGAAACGCGGCGAGGCCGATCACCAGGAACATCGTGACCGCAACGAAACGACGTTGTCCGAACGCTCCGGCGACGGTCCACGATTCCACGGCGCCGCTGATGTAGACCTGCGTCGCGACCATCAGCAGCATGCATCCGCCAATTTGCCGGATGTCCGGGCTTGCCGCGTCGTCGCGAGCGATGGCTCGGGGCGCCGCGACCAGCACGATCAATCCCGCCAGCCCGAGCAACGCCAGCGGCGTCCAGAAGAGGAACCCGTGCTCCGGGTCGAGCAATACCTGGAGCGCATGCGGCGAATACCAGAACATCTTGCGCGTGACCAGTGGCGACGGCCGCGGAAATCCGTTGAGTGCCTGATAGGCGATGAGCTGCGGCAGGTAGGCGATGAGAAATGCGCCCCCACCAGTTGCCGCTACCTTCCATCCTTGAAGTCTTTCATCCTTTCCTTTTGCCTTTTGCCTTTTGCCTTTTACCTTGAAATGCGCGAGGCCGAAATCGACAGCCGGGCCGAGCGCGCAGATGAGATCTTGTTCGCGAACCATCGCCATCAACGCGGCGGCAAGGCCGAGCACCACGATACCGTTCATGGTCCAGGTCTGTCTGACCTTCAGCCACACGGTCACGAAGAGCGCGACCGCGAACGCGGAACACGCGTGCGAAAACGGCGGCGCGACGTACATGTAGAAGAGCAGCGGCGTTCCCACCCAGACCGCGAGTCCCGAGCTGAGCGCGTACTTCCGAACAAGCTGCCGCGTCGCCGCGACGGCCATGACGATTGCAGCGAAGCCGTAAAACGCCGATCCATACGCGACGGCCGCGACGTAAGGCCGCGAGTATCCGTCGGCTTCGACCGCGCCTCCCATCGTCCGCACTGCGCGGGTGGCGACATCCGCGACGCCATAAAACGGCGCCCACAGAATGGCGCAGCCGATGGTTCCGTAGTTGATGCGGCGGCCGGTCGCGGTCTGCAGTTCGAGAAACGTCTGATGGAAATCCGGTGTCTGTGCGATCCGATGATCGTAGAAGTATCGGTATTCGTTGTCGAATGAGACGTCGTGGTCGAACCACAACGATCGAAGGTACGAGAAGTACTCGACCTCGTCGGACGAATACAGACGCGCGGTGACGGCCGGGAGCGAGGCGATGAAAAGGGCAAACACGAGAAGGAGTTCGCGCTTTCCCTGTTTTTCCGTGTTCATCCGCGGCCTACCTCGCCGCAAACGCCAGGTATTTCAGGAGCTGTGCGAGGTTGAAGGTCGCGTGGCTGACGATCGGCGCAACGATGCTTCGTCGCCAGACGTAGAGAAGTCCCCAGACAAGACCAAGGAGCCCGATCGCGACCGTCGCGTCGTAGCCCTGATCGATGTGTCCCGCGCCGAAAAACACGCTGTAGATGGCTACGCCCCAGAGCGCGCCGCCGAGATATTGATCGAACCGATGCGCAATGAACCCGCGTTGCACTTCCTCGCGCACGCCCCCCGCGATCATGACCACAATACCGAAGATCATGACATCGGTCCGGGTCCGCAGCATGTCCTCGAAGGGATTCGTGGCGACGTTGTGCAGCTGCGGTGCGTATCGCAGCACGAGAACGAGCACGATTGTGACCAACATGAACACCGCGGGAAGCGTTGCCAGCCCGATGAGCGCTTCGCGAACCAGCCGCACCCTGCCAAGCAGCACTTCGCGGGCCGATTCATGATGCGCACGGAGGAATGTCAGCACCAGGCCGATCACAAGAACGGCATCGAGAAGGGAGAGCGTGAACACAAAAGGCGGCGAGAGACGTCCCTCCGGGCCGTACATCGGCATGCCGAATCCACGCATGACGAGGATCAGCAGCACCTGAGTTGGCAATCCGGAACAGATGAGAACTTCGACGAGCGCGCCAACGCGCTCGAGCGGGAGTACCGGCCGTCGTTCAGGAATGTAGGAAGGCTCTGGGATGGGGGTGGACGGTAACAAGGTAAAAGGAAAAAGGTAAAAGGTAAAAGGTAAAAGGTAAAACAAAGCGCATTCTACCTTTTACCCTCTACCTTCTACCCTTTACCTTTATTTCAGCGGGACGCGAACGGTCAGAGGCGCCGTGAGCTTCACTGAGACCGGCGTCCCGGAAGCGAGACGGACTTCATCACCGCGGGTCGCGAGCACGGCCCCGGTTCCAGCGGCTCCGCCGATCGCCGCGCCTTTCGCGGCGCCACCGCCGCCACCGACGATGGCACCGATTGCTGCGCCGGCGCCGGCGCCGATACCAATCTTCGTTGCGTCTTTCTTCTTCGTCGCTGGCGCGAGACGGCTGATTGTTTCAGTGCTGATTGGTTGACGGCCACCGTCACCCGGAAGGTCTATCGTGTTGAAGCGGAACGCAATCGAGGCGCGCCCCTTGACCTTGGCGGATCGTTCGGCGCTCGTCACGTGGCCGATGAGCGTCGTCCCTGCGGGGAGCGCCCGATGACCTTCGACCGCCACTGACGTTTTCAGCGTCGCCCGCACGGGATCTTCAACGTTGCTTGTGTCGGAGGCTACTGAGTTCGCCAACGTTGCCGACAATGTCGTGCCTCGCGGTATGGTCACTTCGGTGAACTCCGGCAGCTTTGGCGCGGCTGTAGCGGCGTCTTCCTTCGGGGTCGGCGCGGGTGGCGCCGTCGGAGCAACGGGCGCGGCGGGGGCTTTCCCTTCGGCACCGGCGGCGGCTTTTGCTTCCGCATCTCGTCGTGCGTCGGCGGCGGGGTCGCCACTTGTGACGAGACCGCTAGCGTAGGTCATCGACGCGATTTGCGATCTCGGCACTTCGGTTTTTGTCCCGTCGGGTGCCTCGACGACAACCCGTTCATCCTTGACCTCGACGAGCTTGCCGGCGATCTTGACGCCGTCCTTTTTCTCGACTTTGACTTCAGTGCCCACGGCTGGCGTTGCTTGCGTCCGTTCGCAGGCCGACACCGCCAGCGCCAGTCCGAGCACAAGTGCAAGCTTTTTCATGACTTGGCCATCCTTCCCACCCGCTGAGGTGTGCAAGCGATGTACCCTATAGGACGGAGTCTGACCGCAGGTACCCAGGGTCAGACTCCGGTCACTCCGTTACACACGTGTGCACATGATTCCCGGGCCCTGAGGGTCAGGCGCTGCCTGAACCCGCGCAGATTTTTCTCTGGACTATGTAATTGATACTCTGAAAGTGTAAGAATGACGTGCTGAACGAACTACAAAGACGTGCTGAACGAACTACAAAGAAGTGAAGAAATGAACGAGATGGAACCGGAGACGACCGTCGGCGAGCGTGTGCTGATTGTCGAAGACGATCCGGCGACCCGCAGCGGCTTGGCGGAGCTGGTCCAGGCCTGGGGCTTTCAGACCGCGGAAGCGGCTGAAGGCGAAGAAGCGATGCGGAAGGTCACCACCTTCCGCCCCGCAATCATCGTTTCCGACCTGGTCATGCCACGGATGGGCGGCTTTGATCTATTGCGCGCCCTCAAGGACCAACTGAGCGACATCACGTTCATCCTGCTGACCGCGCAGGGAACGGTCGATAGCGCGGTTGAGGCGATCAAGGAAGGCGCGTACGACTACTTGAGCAAGCCCGTTGAGCCGCAACGGCTGCAGATCCTTCTTCAGAAGGCAGTGGAGCGGCAGGACACCCTGCGCGAGGTCCGCGCGCTTCGGCGTCAACTTCGAGAGCAGGGAAGTTTCGGGCGCATCATCGGCAACAGTCCCGGCATTCGTACCGTCTACCGGGTCATTGAACAGTCAGCGCCAACGGGCGCGTCGGTACTCATCTCTGGGGAATCGGGGACCGGGAAGGAGCTTGTCGCCCAGACGATCCACGAGCTCAGTCCGCGCGCGTCCTTTCCGTTTGTCGCGATTAACTGCTCGGCCATTCCCGAGACGCTTCTTGAAAGCGAGATCTTCGGCCACGAGAAGGGGGCGTTCACTGGCGCGAGCGATCGCCGCACCGGCGTGTTCGAGCTGGCGCATCGAGGGACCTTGTTCCTCGACGAGATTGCCGAAATGATGCCGGCGACGCAGGTGAAACTCCTGCGCGTCCTGCAGGAGCGTGTGTTCCGCCGGCTCGGCGGCCGCCAGGAGATCTCCGTCGACGTGCGCGTGATTGCCGCGACGAACGTCAATCCTCAGGATGCGGTCAACAACGGTAAGCTGCGCGAAGATTTGTTCTACCGCCTGAACGTGTTTGCGATCGACCTGCCTCCGCTGCGCGAGCGCAAGGAGGATATTCCGTTACTGGTTCAGACCTTCCTGACTGAATTCAATCGCACCAATGGAAAGGGCATTCGCGCGGTCGACCAGGAAGCCATGTATTTGCTCGAGCGATATCCGTGGCCGGGCAACATCCGTGAATTGCGCAACGTCATCGAGCGGGCGACGATCCTGGCCGAGAGCGAATTCATCGAGCCGCGCCATCTGCCACCAACGCTAATTTCGCGCGGAGAGGCGTCGCTGCCCACGTTGACGATTTCCCCAGGGACGACGGTAGATGAGGCCGAGCGACGGCTGATCCTGCTCACCCTCGATCACACGCGCAACAACAAGACACGCGCGGCGGAGATTCTCGGCATCAGCTTGAAGACGCTGCACAACAAGCTGAATCGGATGAAGGACGAAGAAGGCATGCGAAGTCAGGAGGCGGGGAACAGAAGGTAAAGATGCAGACGATCAGCCGCGAGACGGGGAAGGGCACTCGTGGGCATTAAGGCCAAGCAGGTTGCGGGTGTCACGACGTTGGTCGTCGTGGTCGTGGTCGCGCTCAGCGCGTACCACGTGACGACCCTCGTCCGCCTCAATTTCGAGGAGACGGCGGGTCGCGGTCAGATGCTCGCGCAGGCCATCTTTCAACGCGCGAAAGAGGTGGTCGCGCAGGGGGTCAGCGACCCTTACGAGGCGCTTCGCACTGACGGCGGAATTCGCTCGATCATCGAGTCGAGTACCCCCAACTGGCCAAGTGTGACCTACGTCGCCATCGTCAACAATGACGGCATCGCGGTCGTGCACAGTACCGCCTCCCTCGAAGGACTGCCGCTCGAAAAGCAGGAAGACTTTGCTCCCCTCGCCATCGGTGGGTCCTGGAGACAGCTTAACGCCGCCTACGAGGACAAGATTCTGGAGATCTCGCAGCGGATGGAGATCTCGCAGCCGATGCGCGACGATCAAGTCATGAACTTCGGCGAGATCCGCGTCGGTGTCACGACCACTCTGGTTCGAAGCGACATCAAGAAGGCGCTGGGCACTACGGCGTGGGCGATCGTGGTCGCGCTCGTCGTCGCTTCCCTGGTTGCGATGCTGCTGTCGCAGTGGATGCTTCGTCCGATCCACGTCATCCAAAGCGGCCTCTCGCGGCTGGGACGCGGTGAGCTGGATGTCAAACTGGATCTCGAAGAACAGGAATTCCGCGATCTTGGAAGCTCGTTCGATGCCATCAGCGCGCAGCTTTCGGCGCTTGGCCGCGGTGCCAAACCCGATCAAGCTGGCGGCGAACTCCGTGCCGGATCGGCGACCGATCTCGAGTCGGTCATGGACAATCTCGAGGATGCAGTGGCATTGTTCTCGCCGCGTGGCGAGCTGATTTTTGCCAACAAGTCGATGGATGCGTTGCAACTTCGGACGCTCGAAGCGCTTCCACCCGACAACGCGGTGCGGCAAATGATCGAACGGACACTCGCCGGTCGGAAGTCGCAGGGCCCAGTCTCCATTTCCGGGCTCGATCCGGCGGACACGACCGAACGTCTGCTCATGACGCACGTGATCGAAGACACGGGCGGCCGATTTCTCGGCGCGATGCTGGTGGCCCGAAACATCGGGTACTTGAGCCAGGTGCAGTCGACGCTCAACTATTCACGAAAGCTCGCCGCTCTTGGACGGCTGATGGCGGGGGTCGCGCACGAGGTCAAGAATCCGCTGAACGCGATGACGATCCACCTCGAGCTGTTGAAGCAGAAGATCGCCCGACAGCCCGCCATTGCGGGTGCCGGGCCGGATCCAGGGGCTCGGCTGACGGATTCCGGCTTCGGCCCGCCAGACGTCACGAAACATGTGGACATCATCGGCAAAGAGATCCGGCGGCTCGATGAGGTCCTCAACGGATTCCTGAAGTTCGCGCGCCCTGATGAACTGAAACTCCAGCCGGTTCGTTTGTCGTCGCTGATCTCTGACATTCAGACCTCGGTCGCGCCCGAAGCCGCGCGACGTCACGTCACGATGAAGGTTGAATGCCCCGAAAGCCTGCCAGAGATCAATGCGGATCCGGGCATGTTGTCGCAGGCGCTGCTGAACCTTGCGTTGAACGCCTGCCAGGCAATGCCCGATGGCGGCACGCTGAGAATCAGTTGTCGGACCGCTCCCCGGCGGCGGCTCGAGATTGATATCGAAGACACCGGCATTGGTATTCCGCCGGAGAATCTCGGACGGATTTTCGATCTGTATTTCACGACGAAGGAAAAGGGCAGCGGAATCGGCTTGTCGATGGTGTACCGCATTGTGCAGTTGCACGACGGCGAAGTGGAAGTACAGTCAACGCCGGGTCGTGGCACCCGGTTTAAACTCACATTCCCGCAAGCGTAGGGTCCGAACCACCAGGATGAAGAGAATCATTCTCGGTCTGACGGTGCTGATGGGCGCAGCGAGTGCGGCGTGTGCCTCTGCGACCGCCAAGGCGGCGCCCGATAGACCGGCGCTCGAGGTGCCGGCGCCGCCGGCGAGAGTTGTCGAGCCATCGCCACAGCCCGCGACGCCGCCCGACCCGGTGCCGGAACTTCCGCCTCCTCAGCCAGCCAACGCTCGGCCGCCGCGGCAACCCCCGCGCGAAACCGCCAAACCGGATCCGAAACAGGAGACCCCCACAACGGCCGAGGCGACCCCGGCTCCGCCGCCCGTCGCGCCTGCGCCACAACTTCGGCAGCCGGGGGCGGCAGACCCGTCTGAAGCCGCGAAACAGGTTCAGGGTCTCATCGAGCACGCGAGCAAGTCGCTCGACTCGGTCAACACGAAAGGTTTTAATAAGGCCCGCCGCGCGGTCTATGAGAACGCGAAAGGAATGCTGGCCCAGGCGCAGGAAGCATTGAAAAAGTCGGATTTCGATAACGCCAAGAAGCTCGCCGGAAAGGTTGAGGACACCGCCCGGGAGCTGGGCGGCGGCCGATAGGTCACTGAAACCGGCCCATAAAATAGGGCGATCGGAAGAATCCTCCGCCAGAGCCAACATCTTGCGCCTGCCCTAAATAAAAGGCACAATATCTTGTAGATCGACCCTTGACATCGATGTAAACAGGGTCCAATATTTCCGCCGGCGCAACGGACCGAACGAGAACTTCCCAGCTTCTCGCGGGTGCGTCACGAGGTCGTTCGAAGCCCCGTGCTCGTACCGTTCGCGCGCGCCCATCCATTTACAGTTGTTCTTCCGGGTCCCGGCCAGGGGCTGGCTGGTGATCCCTCGTTGCTCGGAGGGGATGATGCAGAGAGGCGCTGCGCCGCAGGTGGAATCCACCAGCACAGAAGCCGTGGCTCGCCCGTCGACGCCGGTTTCGTCGATCGCGCCAGGTCTCGAGTACGAACGATTCTTTACTCGCGAGGGGATCGATCCGTTCGATGAGATCGAATGGGATATCCGGTCTGCCGTGATAGGCAACGAGAAAGGAAACGTCGTCTTCGAGCAACGCGACGTCGAGATCCCGAAGTTCTGGTCGCAGCAGGCGACCAACATCGTCGTCTCGAAGTATTTCCGCGGCACCATTGGCACGACTGAACGCGAGCGCAGCGTCAAGCAGTTGATCGGACGCGTTGTCGACACGATCACCGGCTGGGCGCGTGCCCAGAGGTATTTCGCGAGCGAGGACGATCTGCAGGCCTTCAGCGACGATCTGAAGCACCTGCTCGTGTATCAGAAGGCAGCTTTCAACAGCCCTGTCTGGTTCAACTGCGGATTCGAGAAGGCACCGCAGTGCTCGGCCTGCTTCATCAACTCGGTGCAGGACACCATGGAGTCGATCCTGACACTGGCGAAGACCGAAGGGATGCTCTTCAAGTTCGGATCCGGGACGGGATCGAACCTGTCCTCGATTCGTTCCTCGAAAGAGCTTCTTGCCGGCGGCGGCACCGCATCGGGACCGGTGTCGTTCATGAAGGGGTTCGACGCGTTTGCCGGCGTCATCAAGTCCGGCGGCAAGACGCGCCGTGCCGCCAAGATGGTCATTCTCAATGCCGATCATCCCGATATCGTCGAGTTCATCAACTGCAAGGTCGACGAAGAGAAGAAAGCCTGGGCGCTCATCGATGCCGGTTACGACGGTTCGTTTACGGGTCCCGCGTATTCATCAGTGTTCTTCCAGAACTCGAATAACAGCGTGCGCGTGACCGACGAGTTCATGCGCGCGGTGCTCGACGACGGTGACTGGACCACGAAGGCAGTGCGCGACGACTCGCCGATGGAAACCTACAAGGCGCGCGATTTGATGCGGCAGATTGCCGAGGCCACCCACATCTGCGGCGATCCGGGCATGCAATTCGACACGACCGTCAACGACTGGCACACCTGCTCGAACACGGCGCGGATCAACGCGAGCAATCCATGCTCGGAATACATGTTCCTGGACGACTCGGCGTGCAACCTCGCGTCAATCAATTTGATGAAGTTCGTGCGCCCGGATGGTGACAATGCCGGCGAGCTGGACGCGACCGCGTTCGAGGCGGCGTGCCGGACGATGATCACGGCGCAGGAGATCCTGGTCGATAACTCGAGCTATCCGACGCCGGCGATCGCGAAGAACAGCCACGAATACCGGCCGCTCGGACTTGGTTATGCGAATCTCGGCGCGCTGCTGATGTCGCGAGGCCTGCCCTACGACGGTGATTCCGGGCGCGACTATTCGGCGGCCATTACCGCCCTCATGCACGGCGCTGCGTTTGCGCAGTCGGCAAAGATCGCACGCGACCACGGCGGTCCTTTCTCCGGCTACGAAAAGAACCGAGAGCCGTTCATGCGGGTGATGCGGAAGCATCGCGCGGCCCTGAAGGACATCAACAGGACCCACATGCCGAAGGACCTCTTCGAAGCGGCGAAGAACGTGTGGGACGAGGTGATCGAGCTGGGTGAACAGCATGGATTCCGGAACGCGCAGGCAACCGTGCTCGCGCCGACTGGAACCATCGGCTTCATGATGGACTGCGACACGACGGGGGTAGAACCGGATATCGCGCTGGTGAAATACAAGAAACTTGTCGGTGGCGGCTTGATGAAGATCGTCAATCAGACGGTCCCGATGGCGCTGGCCAAGCTCGCCTACACACCGCAGCAGGTGAAGGAAATCGTCGAGTACATCGACGAGAACGAGACGATCGAGGGAGCCCCGCATATCAAGGACAAGGACCTGGCGGTCTTCGATTGCGCCTTCAAGCCGGCGCGGGGTGTCCGCTCGATTCACTACATGGGCCATATCCGCATGATGGGGGCGGTGCAGCCGTTCCTTTCAGGTGCGATCAGCAAGACCGTCAACGTGCCGAAGGAAGCCACGGTCGAGGAAATCCAGCAGGCGTACATCGACTCGTGGCGCATGGGCGCAAAGGCCGTGTCGATTTACCGTGACGGTTCGAAGCGGACGCAACCGCTCAACACGTCGCGCGACAAAGAGAAGATCGCCGCTGCGGCTCCGGTCGCTGGTCCAACTCGCCGACGACTTCCGGACGAGCGGAACGCGATCACCCACAAGTTCGACATCGCCGGGCACGAGGGCTACATCACGGTCGGTCTCTTCGAGGACGGCACCCCCGGCGAGCTGTTCCTCGTCATGGCGAAGGAAGGCTCGACGATATCCGGCTTCGCCGACGCATTCGCGCAGGCCATCAGTTACGCGTTGCAGTACGGCGTGCCGCTCCAGGATCTGGTGGACAAGTTCAGTCACGTCCGCTTCGAGCCGTCGGGCATGACGAAGAATCCTGATGTGCGCTTCGCCAAGTCGATCGTCGACTACATCTTCCGCTGGATGGCGGCGAAGTTCCTGTCGCCGGAAGCGCAGTTCCGGGCGGGAGTGAACAACCGTGAGGAGCTGGTGACCTCCCCCGAGCAGCTGCCGCTTGATGTTGCGGCTGCCGCGGGCGCGTCGGCGACCGCGGTCATCTCGTCGGCGAAGACATCGTCGTTTGCGGCGATGAAGAATCAGGAAGACGCGCCACCGTGCTCGACTTGCGGGTCGATCATGGTCCGCAGCGGCAGCTGCTACAAGTGCGCGAACTGCGGAACGACGTCAGGCTGCGCCTGATCGCTGCTCGCTATTCGCTTTTGGCTGCTCGTGGGGCGGGGTCTTCCGATCCCGCCCTTTTTTGTTTCGTGAGGACTTTGGATTCCAGTTAACGCTTGCGCCTCAGTATCGCCACTACCTCGTCGCCGCCAACGGCGGTCTGAGCGACAGTCATTCCGACCAGATCGAAACCGTGACCTCCCGCCTCGGATAACTCTTTCTGCATCGTCGAAGTCTTGCTGGTGGCGAGAAGCCGATACTCGTACTTGACGACAGGCCTGTCCACCGCGCGCTCGAGAATGACGACAACTTCCTTACCACCGAACGCGCTGTTGAAGGCGGTTTGTGCGCGATACTCGTAGCCCTCGTCGGCTGCGTTTTGCATCTCCCTCTGCATCGTCGATGTCTTATTCGTCGCGAGTAACCGGTACTCGAAATTTCCTGGCTCGCTGCCTTTCGTCATGATGACGACAACTTCTGAACCGCCGCCCGCTGTCGGTCCTCCCATGACGTTTCCGAATCTGAAGCCCGCCGCTGCAGCTGCGTCTACCTCCTTCTGCATGGTTGACGTCTTGTTTGTGGCAAGGACGCGATACTGAATGACAGAAGCTTCTTGAGCGCCGGCCGGATCCGGGAGTAGCGAAATTGCGCCGCAGAGTACCGCTGTTGCAAACCAAGCCTGCTCTCGACTGCTCATAACACCTCGGATCAGCGAAAGTTTTCCATCAGCATGATGTCGCTGCTGCTCTGATCTATTTGCGTGTAGAGAATCCACCGGCGATCGGGCGAAACGGAGAAGCCCCATATCCGCGGGTGAATCGGCCGCTCGAGAATCGCGACCTGCATCACGTCGCCCGTTGCGAAGCTGAAGAACTCGATGATCGGACGCGTCGGCATTTCGGCGGTGACGAAATAGATGCCCTCCTCGGTCACTGCCCAGGACCGCCAAAACCCGGCCCCATGATGGTCGACCACGAGAGTTTCCACGCCGCCTTCCACCGGAATTCGCCAGATGCCAGGGACGTCCCGCCCTTTGGCGTAATAGAAATACTTGCCGTCGGGTGACTCGAAGCCCTCGAATCCTCCTTGCGTGGTTACCTGCACCGCCCGGCCGCCCGCCGACGGCGTCTTCCACACTTGCAGGGTGCCGGCCCGGCCCGAGGCGAAATAGATCCACCGTCCGTCGCGCGACCAGCTGGGACACGTATCTTCCCCGGGCTCCGACATCAACCGGCGGTGTTTGCCTCCATTGGAGCTGACGATGTAGATGTCCCGGTTAGAGCCATCCATGGAGTCGAAAGCGATCTCTCGTGCGTCAGGCGACCAGCGCGGCGTCCCGGTCGACGCGCCACCGATGTTCGTCAACGGCATCGGGTTTCGACCGTCGCGGTCTGAAACCCAGATCTCGCTGTTTCCTGAGCGGGTGGAAATAAACACGATCCGCTTTCCGTCGGGTGAGTACTGCGGATTGGAATCGCTCGCCGTCGAGGCGATCAACCGCGTAGGCGCGGTGGGTTGCCCCGCAGTACCAGGCACCTCCACGCGCCAGATATTCCGATCGGACAACGTTTGGATCCAGGCCAGCCGGTTTCCGTGACGAGAGATTGCTGGCCTGGAAACATCTTGAGTGTCCACGTCTATTCGTGTTGGAGCGCCGCCGGCAAGTGGAACTCGCCACAAAAGAAAGCTGCCAGTCCGATTCGATGCGAAGATGATTTCACGGCCATCCGTTGTCCAGGCCAGCCCGTCAGTGAAAGCGCCTGGCCTGACGGTGCTCTCCGAGGTCAGTGGCCGCGGTTCCCCGCCGGTCACGGGCACAACGTAGATGTCTTTCCCGCCCGCCATGAGGCGGGCGAATGCCAGTGTTTGCCCGTCGGGAGAGAAGGCGGGAGAGTCGTCACCTACCGATGCCGCGGGCGGGAAGGTCAGTCGTAGCTTTTTGCGGGTCTCGACTTCGAGCAGGAAGATACTAAACGGCTCCCCTGGTGCGTTGCTGTCTGCGACAGCGAGGTATTTCCCGTCTGGTGAGTAGCTCAGAGTATTCCTGGCGAATTGGTAGTAAGCGCCCCTGTGGTAGCCGCGTGTCGGAACGATGTCGCCCACCTTGCGTTCAGCCCCGCCCAGCGCGGGGACCAGATAGATACCACCGGCTTCACCCTCACGCGCAAACGCAACGTAGCGACCGTCGGGCGACCAGACAGGGCTGTGGTCGGGAGCAGGGTTGGTCGTCAACTGCAGCGGCGTTTCCCCGGCGCCAATCAGTTTCACGTATATGTCGGCGTTGTTCTCGTCGCTACCATCCCAGACGAACGCCATCTGGTTGCCGTCAGGTGAGAACGCGGGCTGGGTTTCACGGCCGGGGAAGCGGGTCACCGGCACAACCGCCGACTTCCCGCCGGAGTCATTGGGGGCAGAACGAGACCGATCGAGAAAACGATACAGGCCGAAAGCCGTCGCGGCGACCAGCACGAGCACTAATGCAATTGCGAACGCCGGCCGTCGATTGCGACGCGAACTCTCAACTGGCGCGTCGGCTTCCGCCTGCACGTCGCGCACCGTCGCGACGAACCGATAACCGTGCTTGGGGAGGGTCTCGATCCAATGCGATCCGCTCTCGCCGAGGGCCTTGCGAAGCGTGGAGATCTGGAACGACAAATTGGCTTCTTCGACGAACACCTCGGGCCATAGCGCGGTCATCAATTCCTGTTTCGACACCGCGCGCCCGTCGCTCTGCACGAGGAGCACCAACAGGTCGAACGTCTTCGGCGGCAGCGATATCACGTGATCGCCGCGTGTGAAGGCACGTCGTTGCACGTCCATCCTGAACGGCCCGAATTCGTAGAGGCCGGGCGCAGCGGTGGACATAGGGCCCTCCCAGGGGTTTCCTCAAAAGTGCGTCGATGCTGCTAGCGATCTTAAAGGACTTCCTCACGAACTATGCCCATCGTCGGCTCATGCGGCACCTGCTCCTGCTTTCAATCAAGGGCGGAACGGCCGTCAGTTTACGCCTGTTCAGGTGGCGCGGGATGTCTGAACGGCCTTCGTTCGCGACCAAAGTCACGGCGTGGTTGCAAGCGGCTGGTCTAGCTGCCCGTGATCGGACTGACGTTCGAGAAACCCGAGCGATATAATCGCGCCGTGCCGCCACTTGCGGCGTGATCATTTGAATCCTCGCACGCTCACCTTCTGGTTCCTTTTCTGTGCGACGCTGCTCGCCGCGGCGCCTCAGGATCGCTTGCCACTGTCTCCGGCCGAAGCGCTCGCCAACCTCGTCGTCGAACCTGGTTATCGTGTCGACCTGGTTGCAGCCGAGCCGCTCGTCCAGAGTCCAGTCGCGATCGCATTCGACGAGCGCGGCCGAATGTATGTCGCGGAAAATCGCGGCTATCCGGATCCGCTCGAGGACGAGCCTGCCTCGCCGCCTCAGGGAGTTGTCGCGCTGCTAACCGACACCGATGGCGATGGGCGATATGACAAGCGGACGGATTTTGCCGCCGGCTTGACGTATCCGAACGGGGTGATGCCCTGGGACGGTGGGGTGTTCGTGACTGTCGCGCCGGACCTCGTCTACCTTAAAGACACCGATGGCGATGGGATCGCTGACGAGCGCCGCGTCGTCCTCACGGGGTTCAATGCGACCAAGACCGCGCAGATCCGCTTCAGTCATCCGACGCTTGGGCCCGACGGCTGGATTTATTTAACCAGCGGCTTGAACGGGGGCCGCATCACGTCGCCGGCGCATCCGGAGATTGCCCCCGTCGAGTTCTCGTCCAGCGACTCTCGTTTCAACCCGAGAACAGGCGAGGTTCAACTGGTTGGTGGACAGGGCCAGTTCGGCCTCACGTTCGATGACTACGGACGCCGCTTCATCTGTGCGAACCGCAACCCTGTGTGGCACGTCGTCCTCGATCCGCAACAGCTCAAGCGCAATCCCCATCTTGCGTTCTCCGACACGGTGCAGGATGTGTCGGGATCTGGTGCCGACACAACTGTTTGGCCCGTCAGCCGCGATTTCACTACGGCGTCGTTCCATCCGTCACTGATGAGCGCTCCGCACGCCGGCACGTTCACGTCGGCGAGCGGCGTGCACGTCCACCGCGGCGACGCGCTGCCCGATCGACATCGCGGGAGCGTTTTCATCGCGGAATCCGCGCAAAACCTGGTTCAGCGTCAGGTCCTCGAGGTGAACGGCGTCACGTTCAAGTCGCGGCCCGCGCGGCAAGGTGCGGAGTTCCTTGCATCGCGCGATTCGTGGTTTCGTCCCGTGTTCCTGACGAACGGCCCGGACGGTGCGCTCTACATCGTGGATATGTACCGAAAGGACATCGACCACCCCGCGTACGTGCCGCAGGCGAGCAGGCGTGAATTCGATTTCGTGGCGGGCAGGAATCGCGGACGTATCTACCGCGTCGCCGCCGAAAATCGACCTCCTCGTGGAACGCGTGTGAATCTGGTGGATGCGTCGATCGAAACTCTCGTCTCGAAACTGCAGGATCCGAACGGGTGGTGGCGAGACACCGCACAGCGGCTGCTGATCGAACGCGGCGAGCGCCAAGCGACTCCGAAGCTGCGAGAGTTGGTCAAAAGCGGACCGGAGCTCGGCCGGCTGCACGCGCTCTGGACGATGGACGCGATCGGCGTATTGCAGGACAGGGATCTCGTCGGCGCGACGCACGATCCTGCCGCAGGCATACGCGAGAATGCCGCCAGAATCGCTGAACGCCACGAAGGCGCGTTCGCCGCTCTGCGAGACGCGGTAGCCGCGCTGGTCAGCGATTCTGACGCGCGCGTGCGGCTACACGCAGCGCTCGCGCTGGGCGCTGCGGACGATCCGCGCAATATCGCGCCGCTCGCTGCAATCGCACGGCGCGACGGCGACGACCGCTGGATACGAGCGGCCGTGTTGAGCAGCGTGCGGAGGCATACCGATGCTTTTCTCGAGGCCTTCACGTCTGGCGGCGCCGCTTCTCCCGCAGTGCGCGGAGCTGTCATGCAGGATGTCGCTCGTGTATTTGGCGCGAGCGAGCCCATGGAGCGCTGCTTGTCGTTGGTGATGCAGATCGTTGAACCTGGCGTCGACCTGACGTGGCAGCCCGCGGCACTCGCCGGGATGGGGGCCGGTCTCCGTGGCCGAGGAGTCGGATCGGGCGCTCGTTCGGCGCTGATGACGTTAGTGAGCTCGGATACGCCGGAGGCGCGGGTCGCGCGCGATCGGCTGACTCACGTGATCGACAGAGCCGCCGACCTCTCGCTGAACGGCACGGCACCGCTCGATCAGCGGCTCGCCGCGATTGAGTTACTAGGTTACGGCGACTGGAGCATGTCCGGAACGACCCTGCTGCAATTGCTCGAGCCGCAGCAGGTGAATGAGATCAAGATCGCCGCCGTGCGCGCGTCGGCTCAGATGCGCGATCCTGCAGCAGCGGCGAGTGTAGTGATGGCGGCGCGCTGGCAGACGTTCACACCGCGGGTCCGCGAAGTCGTCCTCACGACCTTCTTGTCCGACGATCGGCTCGTCGCGGCCCTGCTCGACGCAATCGAGCGAGGCGACGTCGGCGCGTCCGCGCTCGGTCCGTCGCGCTGGCAGCGGCTAAGGGAACATCGAAACGCATCTATCCGGCAACGTGCGGAGGGGTTGCACCGCGTCGTCGACGCCGGCAGTCCGGTCAAGGTGTACGAACGACGACTCCCGGATGTGCTCGCGCGCAATGGCAACGCAGCATCCGGCGCCGTCCTGTTCACGAAATACTGCGGTACTTGCCACACCTTCGATGGCGCCGGCGGACGCGTCGGTCCGGATCTCAGCGGCGTCCGCAATCAGCCGATCGATGCGCTGCTGCTGCACATCTTGGTACCCGACTATGAGATCACACCCGGATTTGCTGCGTACACAGTTCAGACGCGAGACGAACGCACGATATTCGGCCGCCTCGAGTCCGAAGCGCCCGGCAGTATCACACTGAGAGACGCCGCAGGTCAGTCACACACGATTTTGCGCGCTGATGTGAAATCCATGACCGCGGCCACAACGTCGCTCATGCCCGCTGGCCTCGATCAACCGATGTCGTCGCAGGATCTTGCGGATCTAATCGCGTATTTGAAGCGCCTTCAGCAGCCGTAGCGCCTCGGCGACGAGTTGCTCGCCGCCGCCAGGTTCGATGCGCGAGTTGATGGTCTCGTAACCGCCTTCCTTGAACGCCTTCTCGGTCGGAATATAGGCAGGATTGTCGTTACTTAGCTCGATGACCAGCGTGTGCTTGAATGGTGACGCCTGTTTGATGGCGAGCCCGAGCTCGACGAAGATTTCGCCCGGCAGCAGCACGATCGCTATGTCGCGATTCAGCCTGAAGACTTGCACCTCTGCGTCTAGAGTCGCTCCACGGGTGGCGAGATCGAGTGTCGTCACGGTCTCGACTTGTGTGAGAAACGGCAGGTCGCTGGTTCCGATTTTCGCCGCGTTGGCGCGCGCGGCGGTGACCTGGGTGTCGGAGACCTTTCGCAGGGGCAGTGTGACGCGGTCGGACGCGGCGGCGAGGGCGACGTTGGCGACCGGTTCTCTCGACCGTACGGAGAGTACTGAAACCGCTAGCTGTTCGCCGATCAATCGCGCGCTGTAGCGACGCGTGCCGCTCACATCGATGTGATTGATGTTGCCGCACGTTCCTGTGCCGAACATGCTGATGAACCTGTCGCCGAACTCACGGCGGAGTTCGTTGGCCAGTTGCCCGGCGTAGTCAGCCGAGTATTCGGTACCGCCAACCGTGTCGAGATGCATCGCGAACACGCTCAGCGATCCGACCGGCGTCTTCTCTCCGCTTATCCGTGTTTCATCCGTGTTCATCCGCGGTTTCGATATCAGGAGGAACGGGACGTCAGGATCGATTGGTCCCGCCGGACCGACGACCTTAGGATTCGAGATGCCTGGATTGGTTGCGACCGTTCCGTCGTTCAGGTGATATCGGCGGTTGAACGACAAGCGATCCTCGCTCGCCCTCACAAACTCCAGTGTCGCGGGTGAGACTGCGGCGTTTGCGGCGACGATGACCTCGACCAGCCGATCGCGCAGCGTCTCGATGTAATTGATCCTGGCGAGCGGGTCGCTCCCGTATTTCGCGGACGCCAGCTCGCTGAAGATGCGCGCGCGTTCGCCGGAGAAGAGAGGACCGGTATGCGTGTGTGTCGCGGTGACCGCGATGTTCGCGGCGGGAATACCAGTACGCGCAGCGGCGCGAGTGCGGACCTCGCGCGTGAGCGTTTGCGGTACGCCAAGGAGATCGCAGACGACCAGCGCTGCCTTCGTGTCCCCTTGCTGGACCACCAGCGCCTTCGCCATGAGTGGATCCTTGACGCCGGTGCTCAGCCGCTCGGTGAAGTAGCCGTCCATGCGGTATCCGAGGGGAGGCGTGATCTCAATTTCAGCGAGTCCGACTTCCAACGGAGATTCCTGCGTGGCCTGCGCCGCAGATAGCGCCGGCACGATTGCCAACGCGAAAACCAACGCAGGGAACAGTCGCATACGGCGCATTTTAAGGCGCTTTGCCGCATGTGCCATGACGTTCGAATCCGAACACTCCCTTCTCCCAAGCCGAACAGCTCTGCCATCGTTTTTACCCGTCCTATCGTCAAATATCTAAGTTCCTGGAACTGATACTCATCACACGAGTGGCACTTGCGATGCACTCGCTTGAAACCATCGGCTGTGTCTAGACCTCATCAGAGCGTGGAGTAAAAAGAAGTGATTTCGAAATCGACGACGCAAGGGTTGGCGAACCAGTGCGCGAGTGAGCTCACGCAAGCGGACCCGCCTTCGCGCACCACGAATGGCCAGCGCTACGGCGAGGCAAGGCGGTGCGACGGCAAGGCGCGAGCAAGCGCAGCGCAGCGAGCCACGCGAACGGAGCGAGCCGACGAAGCGGCTCGCGAGAGAGCGTGTGGAGGAGTCCGAGGGGCGAAGCCCCTCGGAAATAATTAGTCATGTCCGGTTTCTGGAACGATCTCAAACACGGGTGTCGAGTGCTGCTGAAGACGCCGGGCTTCGCGATCTCAGCGATCGTGGTGCTCGCCCTCGGCATCGGCGCGAACACCGCGATCTTCGGCATCGTCAATGCCGTCCTGCTACGGCCGCTGCCGTTTGCCGAACCGGATCGGCTCGTTCAGTTGTGGCATACCCCGCCGCAGAAACAATTCCCGGGCGTGCCGCGGTTTGCGTTGTCGGCGGCCAATTATCTCGACTGGCAGGCGCAGAACACGGTGTTCTCGTCGTCAGCCGTCTACAGATTCTGGCAGTTTCGTCTGACGGGAAATGGTGAGCCGCAAATGCTTCGAGCGGCGCGCGTCGAACCAACGTTTTTTTCGCTTCTCGGCACACGGCCGTTGCTCGGCCGCGAGATTGGTGCGAGCGACGACGTGTCGGGAGGCCAGCATGTTGCGGTGCTTTCATACCGGCTATGGAATTCGCAATTTGGCGGCGACCAGAACGTCGTCGGGAAAACGATCCACCTCGATGGCGACGCGTATACGGTAATCGGCGTCATGCCGGCTTCGTTCGCTAAGCCCGAATCGGCTTTGTTATGGGTGCCGCTCGTATGGACCGCGCAGGAGAAGGCGGTTCGTGGCGAGCACAGCATGGCCGCAGTCGCTCGACTCAAGCCAGGTGTCACGGTTCAGCAAGCGCAGGCGCAACTCGATGGAATCGCGGCGCGCATCGCCGAGCAGTATCCGGCAGATTCGGCAGGCTGGGGTGCGGCCGTTGTTCCGCTTCGGGAAGAGACAGTCGGCGATGTCCGAAGACCACTCCTGATGCTGTTCGGTGCTGTCGTATTCGTGCTGTTGATTGCCTGCGCGAACGTTGCGAACCTGATGCTTGCGCGGACTGTCGATCGCAGGAAGGAAATAGCCATCCGCACGGCATTCGGCGCGAAGCGATCGCGAATCATCCGCCAGGTCCTGTCTGAGAGTCTGCTCGTCTCTGTCGCCGGCGGCGTACTTGGATTGATCGTCGCCCAATGGGGAACCGAGCTCGTCGTGAATTACTTCGGCACTACCATGCCGCGGCTTGCCGATATCAAAATGGACGGCGCGGTCCTCGCCTTCGCATTCGCCACCGCGCTTGTGAGTGGAACTGTCGCCGGTGTCGCACCTGCATGGCGCATGTCGAAGTCCGATCCGAACGAGGCGTTGAAACAGGGACTGGGTCGTCTCGATTCGCCCTCGGCTGGCAAGCGGACGCGCGCCGTGCTCGTCGTCACCGAGGTCGCGCTGTCGCTCGTATTGTTGGTTGGTGCCACGTTGATGATACGGACGCTCTGGAACCTGCGCAGCGTCCACCCCGGGTTCGTTTCGGATCACGTGCTGACGATGCGTCTTGGGGTCGCAGCGAATGAGTTCAGTAGCGAAGAACAGCAGGTGCAGTTCTATAACCAGCTGCTGCAGCGTGTGCGAACCCTGCCCGGTGTGCAGTCCGCTGCGGTCACTGACGATTTACCGCTGGAGGGCGGGTCGATGCAGCCTGTCGCCGTCGAGGGGCAACCGGCCGTGGAAATGGCCCACCAGCCGGAGGTCTCGGTCCGTTTGCTGTCGCCTCAGTTCATGAAGACGATGGGCATTCCGATTGTTCGCGGCCGCGAGGTCACTGATGCGGATACGGCGACGTCAACGGCGGTCGTATTGGTAAGTGAATCGATGGCCAAGCAGTTTTGGCCGAACGAAGATCCGATCGGCAAGCGTCTCACGCTCACGTTCTTTCCAAAGCAAGTCAGGCAGGTGGTCGGCGTGGTCGGGGACGTCAAGGATCGTGGACTCGACAATCAGGATCCGATCTCGACGCTGTATTGGCCGCTGACCCAGTTCTACGCGCCCGAAGCGTGGGGAAAGTTCCGCGCCATCGGACTGGCACTCGCCGTCAGAACCACATCCAACCCCGCGAGTGTCACGGCTGCGGTGCGCAATGCCGTCCACGAGATCTCGCCAGCTACGCCGCTGATTGACGTCCGGACCATGGAGGAGCTCGTCGCCGAGTCGCTGTCGCCGCAGCGATTCAACATGCTCCTGCTCGCGGCGTTCGCCGGCCTCGCGCTCGTGCTCGCGGCCGTCGGACTATACAGCGTGGTCGCCTATGCCACTCGTCAGCGGATCAAAGAAATTGGAATTCGCATGGCATTGGGCGCGGACAGATTTGACGTGCTGCGCGGCGTGGTCCTCGATGGCCTCCGTCCGACGTTGATTGGCATCGGCATTGGACTCGCAGCAGCGATCTTGCTGAGCAACGTGCTTGCAACGTTGATATACGGGGTAAAGGCAACCGATGCGTCGACCTACGTTGCGGTTGCTGGCGTGCTCACCTGTGTCGGCCTCTTCGCCAGCATCATCCCGGCGTACCGGGCGACGCAGATCGATCCACTGAGGACGTTGCGCGACGAGTAACTTGGGGCGCCACGCCTGGCGGGGACTGCCACAACCGCAGACTCTCTCGTATCGACACCGACGGCTTGGGAATTGACGTCCTCACAAGTATCTGCATAGGATGAGCGACCGAGAATTCAGTCTGTGGTCCACGCCTCTGCGGCGAGCGTTCTGGTGGGCTGCACGCTCAGCCACTACAAGTTCCTGTCGCTGATCGGGACTGGTGGCAACGGCGAGGTCTATCTTGCCGAAGACGAGCGGCTTCATCGGCAGGTTGCGGTCAAGGTGTTGGCGCCGCATCTGCTCACTGATCTGCGGGCACGTCGCCGGTTCCGGCAGGAAGCGTTGACGCTGTCGCGGCTGAATCATCCCAATATTGCGACGATTCACGATTTCGAGTCGGTCGGAGATCGCGACCTCCTCGTCATGGAATATGTTCCGGGTGAAACCCTGAGCGATCGAATCGCGAGAGGGCCGCTGACGGAAGTGGAAGCGGCCGCTCTCGGTACTCAGCTGCTACAAGGTCTCGCCGCTGCTCATCGCCAGGGGATCATTCATCGCGATCTGAAGCCCCGCAATCTCCGCGTTGGACCCGACGGACATCTGAAAATCCTCGACTACGGCCTCGCACAGTTTGCGGCGACGGTCTCGGATCTGACGACCCACACAGGGGGCGTCAGCGGGAACCCGTTCGAGGGGACTCCCGTCTACATGGCGCCGGAACAGATTCGCGGATTGCCAGCCGACGAGCGATCAGACCTGTATGCCGCTGGCGAGATCCTGTTCGAGATGGCGACGGGGCAACGGCCTTTCCAGGCGCCCAACATGTTCGGACTGATCGATCAAGTGCTGAATCAGCCCGTCCCGTCGCCACGTGCGATTAATCCCGCGCTCTCGACCGATTTCGACGCCGTCGTGCTCAAGGCGCTCCAGAAGGATCCGGACGAGCGCTACCATCATGCCGACGATTTCGAAGCCGCCCTGCGCGGGCGGATGCCGCACCGTTCTCGCCGATACCCAAGGAGGGCGACGGCCTATCTCGTCGCGGGCGCTTTGCTGGTCACAGCAGCGCTCGGAGTATGGCGGTTCGTGATTTCGCGACCCTCGCCACCGGTGCTTGCGTTCAGCCCGCGGGACTGGGTCCTTGTCGCCGACACGACAGGCGGTGAACAGCAGCTAGGACAGGCGGTCCGCGAGGCGTTGACGTTGGCGCTGCAGCAGTCTCGACACATCAATGTTCTTCCGCGTGACCGGGTCGTCGCGGCACTACGCCGCATGGAGAAACCTCCGACGACGTCCGTTACTGATGCCACCGCATTCGAGCTCTGCCGACGCGAGAACGCCAAACTCGTACTCTCACCGTCGATTGCCACTGTTCCTGACGGCTGGCGGCTCGCGGTGCGGGCTCTCGACGCGGCCGGCCGGCTCGTCTTCGTACGGCAATCAGATATCAAGTCGAGCAGCGGGATGCTCGCCGGTCTCGATACCCTGGCCGGGGAGGTCAGGCGCGCCCTCGGCGAGTCCGTTGCCCAAATCGCGGGCGCTCGGCCTCTCGCACAGGTGACGACGCCATCGACAGAAGCACTCGAGCGCTATTCGCGGGCCATCGACCAGATCGTCCAAGGCAACTTGTCCGAAGCCGAAGCGTCGCTGCGCGGCGCACTCGTTTTCGATTCCGAATTCGCGATGGCGCACTTCCAACTTGCGCGAGTGTTTCTAAGGCGCGGGCTGGCGGCGGAGGAGCGTCAGCATCTCGAAGCCGCGTACCTCCGGCGCGAACGGCTCACCGATCGTGAGCGTCATCAGATTGAAGCGGCGTACTACGACAACAGGGAGGACTACGACAAGGCGGAAGAGACATTGAGGACGCTTGTCGGCCTCTACCCCGATGACGCCAACGGCCGGTACGAGCTGGGCCTGGGCCTGGCCTCCAACGGCAAGCTGGTCGAAGCGGCGACGCAGCTCGGCGAAGCGCTGCGTATCGATCCCTTCTTCAGCCCTGCCTATTCGCGGCTGATTCTGGCGCTCACCGAAGCGAATCAGAACGAGCAAGCGATAGCTGTGTACGATCGGGCGGCACAACGGAATCTGGCCACACCAGAAGTTCGCTGGGGCCGGGCGATGGCGCTATTCGGTCTCAATCGCTTGCCGGAAGCGCGGCGCGAGTTCGAGACGATGGCGGCAAGCCCGCAGCAAACGGAGCAGGTCATCGGCCGCTTGTACGGCAACCGTCTTCTGATCTACGAAGGCCGATTCACGGCCGCCGCGGGCGCCCTCGATCAATCAGTTCGCTCGGATCGAATCTCCAGCAATAGCTATCCCGAACGCGTGGGTCTGTACCTTCTTGGAAGGCTGGCTCTTCTGCGAGGCGATCGCTCGGATGCACTGGCTCGTGCTCGCGAGATGACGTCAGGCGACGACGTGAAGGTCGAGCATCTTCACCACGCCGGGCATTTGCAGGTTCTCGCGCGCGACCTGGCCGCTGCAGAAGGTACTTTGAAACGGCTTGCTGCAATTTCGAAGGAGCGGCCGAACGCCTTCACGCGGAGTTGCACGATCCAGCTGCAAGCCGGCATTGCGGCATTACGCGGGCGTGACGCTCAGGCCGCCGATCTTTTGAAGGAAGCAGACGCGGCGTATCCGAGCTACCACGCGCACATCGGCCTGGCTGAACTGGCGGAAAAGCGCTCGGATTGGCGCGCCGCGGCCGATGAATGGCGGCAGGTGGCTGAGGCCCGCGGCGACATTCTCCGTTACGGATTCCCCGCCGATCTCGTGCTCGCAAAGCTTCAAGTAGCGAGGGCGAGCGTCAGGCTTGGCCTGATCGCGGAAGCACGCGCAAGCTATGAGTTCGTACTCGCAACGTGGCAACAGGGGGATATGACTCCAATCCGGCGGCGGGCCCTGGACGAATCATCACACCTTTCTGACAGGAGATTGAAATGACATTGACGGGTCAGCAACAATTCATCATCGGTGCGATGTGCATCGACGTCCAATTCCGTAACCAGCTGTTTGCGGCGGGGGAGGCTGCTCCCGCTGCGCGCCGCAGTCAGATTTTGGGGCTGATTCAGAACTATGGTGCCGGTAAAGATGTGCAGATCGATGAGTCGGTGGCGGAGAACGTGGAGAACGTCGTTGCATCCGCTTCTCCGTGCAGAGGCGCAGCCGAAGCAGCTTTCCAGGGCGTGAAGGCCGACGTCTGCCCGTGCTGGCCGTGTTTCTGACGTCGACATCCGTCTGCGTTTAGCGTCGTGATGAGGGAAGGAGGCCGGCGATCAGCCGGCCTCTTATTTTTGCTCTCGCAGATCTCACGAGGCTCACTTCGCGCGGATCGTTGCGGCGCACATTCCTGAATTACTTCCCCGAAAAAGATCTGGATCACGCGGAGGCCTCCGAAATGCCGGAGGCACGCGAAATCGCCGGTAGGTCCTCTCGGCCTGCGTCTGACCGTAACGTATTGCAGACGTAGTAGTTGTAGCGACAGGCCGCCACCGCGCTTCGGGTAGTTCCTGGCACCGATTCTGCCTTATCGAGTCGAATTCTCCGAGGAGCCACGATGATTGCATCCTGCCGACGATCACGATTTCACGCCGCCTCCGGGCTTTTGTCTCTGACTCTCTTCACAGCATCGTCCGCCTTCGCCCAGTCCACAGCTAAGCCCGTTCTTGCTGACAATCCGCTGGCTCGAATGAACGAGTCGGTCGACGCGCTGACGAAGAAGGTCTGGCCCAGCGTCGTGCAGATCCTGGTGACCAGCTACGGCGCGCGCGAGGAACCGGCCGGCCGGACCGACACCAACGTCGTCGTCGGCCGCCAGCGATCGAGCGGTTCGGGATTCGTGATCGACCCCGAGGGTTACATCATGACCAACGCGCACGTGGTGAGCGGTGCTCAGCGCGTGCAGATTGTGCTGCCGCCGGACAACGCGGATGGAACGCTCGCGACGGCGTTGTCGGGCCGAGCGCAGCTGATTCCCGCACGCATTGTCGGCATCACGACAGAACTCGATCTTGCTTTGCTGAAGGTCGAGGGGCTGAAGCTTCCAGCGTTGCCACTGGCAACCTATTCACAAGTTCGCCAGGGGGAAACGGTTTTCGCGTTCGGCAGCCCTATCGGATTACGCAACACGGTGACGCACGGTCTGATCTCCGCCGTTGCGCGACAGGTGGATCCGGACTCTCCACTGATTTATGTGCAGACCGACGCTCCGATCAACCCGGGGAACTCGGGTGGACCGCTGGTCAATATTCGCGGCGAAGTTGTCGGCGTCAACACGTTCATCGTGTCGCAGTCAGGAGGGAATGACGGTCTTGGATTCGCGATTCCGAGCGCGACAGCGAGAACCGTGTTTCGCCAACTGAAACAGTACGGGCTCGTGCGACGACAGGAAATTGGCATGAGCATCCAAACGATCACGCAGGCGATGGCGCAGGGGCTCGGCTTGCCACGCGACTATGGCGTCATTGTTTCTGACGTCTGGCCCAATGGTCCTGCCGAAGCTGCCGGCCTGAAGGTCGGCGACATCCTGGTTTCCGTCGACGGGCAGCCCGCCGACAACCTGCCGAGCGTGAACTACCAGTTTCGTCTCCGGGACACCCCAGAGAAAGTAAAGCTCGTTGTGCTGAGAGACGGAGTTCAGCAGGGGCTGAGCATTGCCGCAGTCGAGGACCGAAGTGAATTCGATTCAGTGTCGGCGCAGGCAGATCCGGAAAAGAGCCTCGTCTCGGAACTCGGGATCCTTGGAGTCGAGATCGATCAGCGCATCGCTGCGGCGGCGACCGGGCTGCGCGATCCATATGGAATCATTGTCGTTGCCCGGGCCGCCGGCGCGACGAGCGAGGTCCCGCTTCAGCCCAGGGACATCGTGCGCATGGTGAACAACAAAAAGATAACCACGCTCCAGGAACTGAGGCAGACGATGCAGGCACTCAAGCCTGGTTCGTCGGTGACCCTGCAGATTCAGCGGGAAGGAAAGTTGATGTACGTTCCGTTCACGCTGGATTGAAATCCGGAGCAATCACGAATCTTTCGCTGCCCCCCAACTTTCGGGCGGCAACCCTCGTCTAACGCTCCGATACCCAGAAAGTCTGGGTAACGGGGCCGAGACGAGACACATGCCGCCCAAAACGCCGAATGCCCTGCTGCACGGCGCACTGGATGCCCTCATCCTCAAGACCCTGACCAAGGGGCCGAACCACGGATACGCGATTGCAAAGTTTATTGAGGAAACGACCGAGGAAGCCGTGCTCGTGGAGGAAGGGTCGCTCTATCCCGCGCTGTATCGCCTCGAGCGCCGCGGCTGGGTCGACGCCGAGTGGGGCACGTCCGAGCTCGGCCGTCGTGCCAAGCTCTACCGCCTGACCGAAGCCGGCCGTCATCAACTCGCCGCCGAAACCGCCACTTGGCGGCGATTCTCGACTGGCATTTCAAAAGTGCTGTTCTCCCGATGAAACGCTCTCTTCGTTCCTGGCTTTGGCGCGTCCCCATCGATCAGGAAATCGACGAAGAACTCGAGCTGCACATCGAGATGCGGACGCGCGAGCTTATCGACCGTGGAATGGACCGCAAAACAGCCCGCGAGGTGGCACTCAGCCGTCTCGGCGATATCGCCACCCTCAAACGCACCATGACTGACCTTGGACGAAAGCGAGATCGTGACATGCGCCTGACCCTGTGGCTCGAAGAGCTGGCTGACGACTTGAAGTTCGCGTTTCGCCAACTGAAGGCTTCGCCGTCGTTCACGCTCGTTGCGACGTTGACGCTTGCGCTCGGCATAGGTGCCAACAGCGCGATCTTTGCGCTCGTGGATGCGACGGTCCTTCGCCCACTTCCTTACGGCAATCCCGATCGACTCGTCGCGCTGTGGGAGAACAGTACGACGATCGACCGCAGCTACGTGTCACCGCTGAACATGCTCGATTGGCTCGCGCGCGGTCAGTCTTTCGAGAAGATTGCCGGGTTCGCTCCCGGTGTGGGCGGCATGGTCATGGCCGGTCTGGATGGCAATGCCGAGACCGTCTCGCGACAGTGGGTCACCGCCGAAATCTTCGACGTGCTGGGCGTCAAACCCATCGCCGGGCGCACGTTCACCAGGGAAGAGGACGTGAAGCGATCGAACGTGATCGTGATGAGCGAAGGATTCTGGCGAACGCGTTTCAACGCCGACCCCTCCGTGATTGGTCGCGAACTCCGTCTCGACGGATCGCTCTGGACCGTCGTCGGCATCCTGCCTCGAGACTTTCAACTCCTTGGTGACACCAGCCTCTGGGCGATGCGACCGATCACCAACCTGAATCCACGCGCGCGCGGCGCCTATATCCTCCAGGTCGTTGGCCGTCTCAAGCCAGGTGTTTCGATCAAAGCGGCCGAGGCTGATCTTGCAGCCGTGGCCGGCGCTCTGTCGGGTGAATACCCGCAAACGAACAGAGGACGCGGGGTCGCGATTCAACCTTTGCACGACTCTCTCATCGGCCGCGATCTGCGCTTCACGTCGATGCTGTTCCTCGGCGTCGTCGGGTTCGTTCTCCTCATCTGTTGTGCCAACGTCGCAAACCTGCTGCTCGCACGCGCGACGGTTCGCAAACGCGAACTGGCCGTACGCTCCGCGCTCGGGGCCGGCAGACGACGCATCGTCCGCCAGTTGTTGACGGAGAGTCTCGTGTTGTCGTTCGTTGGCGGCGCAATGGGAGTGGCGATAGGCGCGGCCATTCTTCGCGTGGCGCCGTCGCTCATTCCAGAAGGTCTCTTGCCGGCGACCGTCGCGCTCTCGTTCGACATTCGCGTCGTTGCGTTCTGCGCGGTGACAGCGTTCCTGGTCGGCTTGATCTTCGGCGTCGTGCCCGCGTGGAAAGCGACGGACTTTTCATCCGCGGAAGTGCTCGGATCGGACAGCCGCACGATGACCCGCACCGGTGGACGGCTGCGCGGCTTACTGGTTGTGGGCGAAATTGCGACGGCGGTTCTGCTGTTGTTCGGCGCCGGCTTGCTCCTCCGCACGCTGCTGGCAGTTGATGCCTTCGATCGCGGCTATCGCGCCGAAAGTGTCCTCTCGATGCTTGTCGATCCACTGGGATCGAAGTATCCAACGCCTGCATCATTGCAACAGTTCTTCGACGAGGTCGAAGCGGAAGTCGCTGCTGTTCCAGGCGTGGCGAGTGTTGGCTGGGCCGAGTCGCTGCCGCTTGATTTCTTCGACGCTGGGGGCCTGTCGTTCGAAATCGTCGGCGATCCACCGGTCGACCAAAGTCAACGGCCTACGACCGAGTATCAAATCGTAAGTCCGACTTACTTCTCGACGCTCGACTTACCCATTCTCTCGGGACGTGTGTTTGATAAGACCGACACGCGCGACAGTGTTCCGGTTTGTATCGTGAACGAGGCGTTTGCCCGCAGCCTTCGTGGTAGAGATCCAATCGGCTTGAAAGTCGCGTTGCGGCCGGCCGGTTCGCCGGAGGCGAAGCCCAGCGTACGGGAAATCATCGGCATTGCACGGCAGGTGAAGGGCCGACCTGATGAGATCAAGGACTTCGTCCAGGTCTACGTGCCGATGGCGCAGGATTTGTCGGACGACATGTTTCTCGTTGTCCGACCGAAGTCCGGCCGCGCTGAAGCGCTCGCGCCTTCCATTCGCGCTGCCATTTCACGAGTCGACACGGAACAGCTCGTCAGTGTGAGGGACGTGATGACCCTGGAGGACATCGCGCGGACTGCCACGTCGCGTCATCGGTTTCGCGCGGTCATGGTCGTCGCCTTCGCCGCACTCGCACTCGTGCTCGCGTTGGTTGGCGTCGTCGGAATCCTCGCGTACTCGGTTCAACAGCACGTGCGTGATTTTGGGGTGCGACGCGCGCTTGGGGCGACGACCAGCGACGTGATTCGCCTCGTTATGACAGATGCGGCTCGCGTGGTGGCCGCCGGGACCGTAATTGGACTCGCACTCTCGGCCGCCTCGGGCCGACTGATTCAAACGTTGCTGTTCGGCGTCAGCCCCCTCGACCTTCAAACGTTCGCGATGGTAACAATTGTTCTGGCAGTTACCGCGGCCGTCGCGATCGTGGGCCCTGCGTGGCACGCCACTCGAATCGACCCTGCGACGGCGCTTCGGAATACATAATGGCGGGGTGCGATTAGAGAGCGTGAGATTGGCGGGTGTTCCGGCGAGACAAGGCGGCGCAATACAAGACGCGAGCGGGCGCAGCGAAGCGAGCCACGCGAACGGAGCGAGCCGACGAAGCGGCTCGCGAGAGAGCGTGTGGGGGAGTCCGAGGGGCGCAGCCCCTCGGAGTGAGTAAATGCGGGCGATGGCGCTGACGCGCGCAGCCGCGGGACGCGTCGACGCTATCGAGATTGACACGCCGCAACCAGCGCCGGACCAGGTGGTCGTCAGAGTCCTCGCGTGTGGCGTCTGTCGAACCGACCTCCATGTCGTCGACGGCGATCTTCCCGATCCTGCGATCCCCATCATTCCCGGTCACGAGATCGTCGGTCGGGTGGAGGCTATTGGCGACAACGTCTCCACACACGCAATCGGCGATCGGGTCGGCGTCCCGTGGCTCGGATGGGCGTGCGGCGTGTGTGAATTCTGTCGAAATGAGCGGGAGAATCTCTGCCCGCGCGCGAAATACACCGGATATCAAATCGACGGCGGCTACGCTGAATATGCCGTCGCCAACGCCTCTTATTGTTTTCCCTTGCCGGCTAAATATGACGATGTTCGTGCCGCTCCGCTGCTCTGTGCAGGTCTCATTGGTTACCGAGCGTATCGGATGGCCGGTCCCGGTACCCGAATTGGGCTTTATGGATTCGGCGCTGCCGCGCACATCATTACGCAGGTTGCCGTCCAACAGGGACGCGAGGTGTACGCGTTCGTGAAACCTGGCGACGATCGCGGAGTGCGTTTCGCCCGAGACATGGGATCGACGTGGGCTGGATATTCGAACGAGTCGCCGCCCCGGAAGATGGACAGCGCAATTCTATTTGCGCCAGTTGGTGCGCTTGTCCCCGAAGCACTCTCGCACGTCCTACCAGGGGGGATCGTTGTGTGTGCTGGGATTCACATGACTGACATCCCGTCGTTCCCTTACCACTTGCTGTGGCAGGAGAGGACCGTTCGTTCGGTGGCCAACCTCACGCGGCAGGATGCGCGTGAGTTCCTGGCGGCCGCCGCCGCCATGGAGCTGCGGACCCACGTCCGCGAGTATCGCCTCGACGACGCGAATCGGGCTCTGGATGATTTGAGAAACGGACGACTGTCAGGCGCGGCCGTGTTACTGCCGCAGTGACAGGCGAATGACGTCTGAATCGCCCGCGATCGATCGCAGCATCGAGGCCGGTGCCTGCACGGCGACCAGGTCGACGCCCGAGGCGCGCTCGGGTTTCAAACCGTGCTGTCCGAGATGCAACAGAATTCGATCCGTGCTTCCAGGCTGGACCCGGATCAACAGTTGAACCAGATCATTGTTTCCCTCCTGCGCCGTGTGCACCAATGCGGCGTCGAGTTTCTCCGTCCAGCGACGTTGATGCTTCACGGAAATGGCGGCGGTTGAAGCAAAGAGCGCGGCGACGACAACGACGGCGGCGATTTTTCGCATGCCGACCTGAACAGCAACGGCAATGCCGAGCCAGTTGTCAGCGAAATTCCTAGGAAACACGTTCGGATCCAAAATCTGTCGGACAGACCGATCATTCGTCGTGTTCCGAGTTGGCACAAACGTCACGAAAGTCGCCCGCAAGCGCATCGCGTTCAAGGTCGTCTATCGCTTTTATTGAGTAATTTTGCTCGGGCGCGTTTAGTCAGTTGCCCTTCACCGTGTCCCAGGATGGAACGATTGACAGATCGAAGCGTCCGAGCCCGGCCAACGCTTCGGGTGCTGTTTTCCGTCTAAGGACCCGTGGCCAACCTAATCGGCGATATTCGCTACGCATTTCGACAGTTCTGGGTGGCGCGGGTTTTCACCGCGACCGCCGTATTGACGCTGGCGCTCGGCATCGGCGGGACGACCGCGATCTTCACGTTGATCCACGCCGTCATGCTCCGGTCGCTGCCCGTCAGCGATCCGTCCCGCCTTTATCGCATCGGCGACAGCTCCAGCTGTTGCGTCCAGGGAGGACCGCAGGATCGCTGGGGCATGTTTTCGTATCCGTTGTTCGAGCGGCTGAAGACCGACCTGCCTGAGTTCGAGGAGGTGACTGCGTTTCAAGCTGGTGGTGCGCGTCTGAGCGTTCGTCGTCAGAACGGTGAAACCGCGGCACGGCCGCTTCGATCTGAGTACGTGACCGGCAATTACTTTTCAACTCTCGGTGTTGGTGCGTTTGGCGGCCGAGTGTTCACGCCTGACGACGACAAACCGTCGGCGGCGCCTGTGGTCGTCGTGAGTCACCATGCGTGGCAGACGACCTATGGTAGCGATGCGTCGTTCGTCGGCAGTACGGTCGTCATCGAAGGTCACCCATTTACCGCGATCGGGGTCACGCCACCGGGGTTCTTTGGCGAGACACTGCGCGGCGATCCGCCCGATCTCTGGATTCCTCTTCAGCAAGAACCTCTGATTAATGGCGACATCTCGCTCTTGCGCCAGCCTGTTTCGGCGTGGCTAAGGGTGATCGGAAGGGTGCGTCCTGGCGCCAACATCGACGGCGTCGGCGCGCGGCTGACAGGCATTCTTCGTCAATGGATGCAGCAGGATTCCGGCTATCCGTCGAACTGGATGCCCGACATCATCCAGTCACTGCCGCAACAAGTGATTGCGGTGGTTCCGGCAGGTGCAGGCGTCGGGACCATGAAGGAGCAGTACGGGCGCAGCTTGCAGATTCTTCTCGCTGTGTGCGGGCTCGTCCTCCTGATCGCGTGTGCGAACGTCGCCAACCTTCTTCTCGCTCGCGGCGTGGCGCGTCGCGGCCAGACGGCGATCAGGCTGGCGATGGGTGCATCGCGCGTCCAGATCGTCCGCCAGGCGCTGGTCGAAAGCGTTCTGCTCTCGATCGCCGGTGGGATTGCGGGACTCTTCGTATCCATAGGGGCGGCGCGCCTGCTCCTCATGCTCGCGTTTGCCGGCACGACCTTCCTGCCGATCGAGACGTACCCGTCCCCGCTTGTGCTCGCATTCGCGTTCGGCCTCGCGCTCCTCACCGGTGTCGTGTTTGGCGCCGCTCCCGCATGGTTCGCCACACGCACGAATCCGATTGACGCGCTTCGCGGCGCCGGGCGCACCACCGGCGATCACTCGTCGTTCGCGCGGAACACGCTGCTCGTCGTCCAGGCCACACTGTCGGTCGTTCTGGTTGCGGGATCGACGATGCTCGCCCGCAGTCTGGGCAACCTCGAAAGCCAGAACTTCGGGTTTGAAGTTCCGGGACGGGTGCTCGTGCAGATCAATCGGCCGCCGGCGAACTACACCGGGGACAAGCTCGCGGCCCTCTATCGCGATGTCGAAGAGCGCCTGAATCGGCTTCCGGGAGTGCAGGGCGCAGGACTTGCGCTGTATAACCCGCTCACCGACAACTGGGGCGAGCTCGTGCTCGTCGCAGGGCATCCTGCGCCCAAGCCGGGCGAACAGGCGGGTGCCTCGTGGGATCGCGTCAGTGCCAACTATCTCCAAAATCTCGGTGTGTCGCTCATCCGGGGGCGCTACTTCACGTCGGCGGACAATGAGCGATCGGAAGAGGTTGCCATCGTCAATGAGGCGTTCGTTCGCCGGTTCTTCAAGAACGGTGAGGATCCGCTGGATCAGCATTTCGGTTTGGACCTCCCGGAGAACGCGAACACGTATCGCATCGTCGGTATCGTGCGCGATGCGAAGTTCGCAGGCTTCGCACTCGATCAACCTGCGCGTCCGATGTTTTACGTTGCGCTGGCGCAGACGGTGGATTATGCGAACCCGTTGATGAAACGGCTGGAGTCCGGTTCTCATTTCGTGCAAGGACTGCTGCTGGTCACAAACTTGCCGCCGGCGATCCTCGAGCCCCAAATCAGGCAGGCGCTGGCGAGTACCGATTCGAATCTTACGGTCAGGACCGTACGGACACTGCAGGAGCAACTGGATCGTTCGTTCGATCAGCAGCGAGCCGTCGCGAGTCTCGCAGGCTTGTTCGGAATCGTGGCGCTCGTGCTCGCGGCGGTCGGCCTGTATGGGGTGACGGCGTACAAGGTTGCGCAGCGCACGAACGAGATCGGCCTGCGGATGGCGCTCGGCGCAGATCGGCGAAAGGTGATCGAGATGGTGATGCAGGGCGCATTCTGGCGCGTCGCCATCGGCCTTGCGCTGGGTCTTCCTCTGGCCGTCGGTGCCGGGCGCCTTCTCTCAGCGCAGCTTTACGGCGTGCCATTCTGGGATCCGCTGGCGTTGGGCTTCGCTACGCTGTCGCTCGCGACGTGCGCCTGCATCGCGGCAATCATCCCGGCGACTCGCGCGTCTTCAATTTCCCCGATGAATGCGTTACGAGCTGAATGATAAGAAATTGGTGAGTTGGTGAATTGGTGAATTGGCGCCGAACTAACAGAGCGGCACCTCTGACCTCAATTCACCAACTCACCAATTCGCTAATTCACCAATTCGCCGTGTAAACTTCATCTCCATGCGGCACACCGGCCGGCACTTCCTGCAGATTCCCGGCCCGACCAACGTTCCCGACCGAATCCTCCGAGCGATGGACCACCCCGTCATCGATCATCGAGGGCCGGAGTTCGCATCGCTGACCACCGAAATTCTTGAACAGCTACGCCCGGTGTTTAAGACCACCGGGCACGTCGTGATCTTTCCGTCGTCGGGAACGGGCGCCGCCGAAGCCGCGCTGGTCAACACGCTGTCGCCTGGCGATCGCGTTCTCATCTTCGAGACGGGCCATTTCTCACAGCTGTGGCGCGGAATTGCGGAGCGGCTTGGCCTGCAAGCCGACTATGTGCCGGGCACCTGGCGCCGCGGCGCTTCCGAGACAGATCTCGAGACCCGGCTCGTCGCCGACGCAAAACAAGCGATCAAGGCGATCGTCGTCGTGCACAACGAAACATCGACCGGTGTCACGAGTCGGATCGCTGCGCTCCGCGCGGTACTGACCCGCCTCGCGCATCCGGCGTTGCTCATCGTCGACGCGGTGTCGTCACTCGGATCGATCGATTTCCGGCAAGACGAATGGGGAGTCGACGTCACCGTCGTCGGATCGCAGAAAGGGTTGATGTTGCCGCCGGGCCTGGGCTTCAATGCTGTGTCCGACAAGGCAATTGTGGCGAGCCGGAACGCGACGCTGCCGAGGAACTATTGGGACTGGCGGCCTGTTGTCGAGCAGAACCGCGCGGGTTTTTTTCCATACACGCCAGCCACGAATCTTCTGTTTGCCCTTCGTGAAGCGCTGCGCATGATCCATGAGGAAGGACTCGCGAACGTGTTCGCGCGGCACGATCGCCATGCAAGAGCAACTCGAGCCGCGGTGAATGGCTGGGGACTCGAAATCGTGTGCGAGGATCCGCGCGAGTACTCGAGTTCGATGACCGCGTTCTTCATGCCCGATGGTCATGATGCCGATCGCTTCCGTTCACTTGTGCTCGAACACTTCGACATGTCTCTCGGTGTCGGCCTTTCCAAACTGGCGGGGAAAGTCGTTCGTATCGGCCACCTGGGCAGCTTCAACGACTTGATGCTCGCCGGTACGCTGAGCGGAGTTGAAATGGGCCTTCGCATTGCCGCGGTTCCCCACCGCGACGGTGGTGTCACCGCAGCCCTTCGCAGTCTGACCCAGGAAATCGTCGCCGAGCAACCAATCGGCTAGAGGTCTTGAGCTGATCGTTCCACTACCTCCCAGTTCGCACGCCAAGCCAATCGACACATTTCGGGAGGCAGCCGATCTCGCGCAGGCACTGGCGCGCGAAGTTCGTGGCGAAGTCCGTTTCGATCGCGGCAGCCGCGCGCTCTACGCAACCGACGGTTCGAACTACCGTCAGGTTCCGATTGGACTCGTCGTTCCGCGGGATGCCGACGACGTCGTCGCCGCCGTCGCCGTATGTCGCCAGTACGGCGCTCCCGTGTTGCCGAGAGGAGCAGGAACCAGCCTTGCGGGTCAGTGCTGCAACGTGGCGGTCGTTTTCGATTTCACGAAATACATGAACCGGATCGTGGAGATCGACCCGGTTGCTCGCCTGGCGCGCGTGCAGCCGGGCGTCGTGCTGGACTCCCTGCGCAACGCCGCCGAGGCTCATCGACTCACGTTCGGTCCCGATCCATCAACGCACAGCCGCTGCACGTTAGGCGGAATGATCGGGAACAACTCGTGCGGCACGCACTCGCTGCTTGCCGGGAAAACCGTCGATAACGTCGAACAGTTGGACATCCTCCTGTACGACGGCACGAGACTCACGGTAGGTGCCGGTACGATCGAGCGCCTTTCGGGTGAGGAGACCCGGGTCGGTGAGATCTCCTCGAAATTGATGGCGCTCAGAGATCGCTACGGCGATCGGATTCGTGAAAGATTCCCACGAATTCCGCGTCGCGTGTCTGGCTACAACCTCGATGAATTGCTGCCCGAGAATGGCTTCCACATCGCCCGCGCGCTTGTCGGCACTGAAGGCACGTGCGCGATGGTCCTGGAAGCAACGGTGAAGTTGATTCATAGCCCTCAGCATCGCGCGTTGATCGGGCTCGGCTACACCGACACCTTTGCGGCCGCGGACCATGTCCCGGAGATTCTCGACTTCCGTCCGATTGGTCTCGAGGGATTCGAGGGCTCAATGGTTGACGGACTACGCAGGAAAGGCGCGCCGCACCTGAATCTCGTCCCGGATGGTCGCGGCTATCTGCTC
>Ga0075418_10000107_pt1 | contig 71250 bp, 65 predicted proteins | sample SoiMetdeltSBSDD2_FD_81776 | JGI IMG/M metagenome (GOLD analysis project Ga0075418, IMG submission 81776) | Bulk soil microbial communities from a Populus tree surrounding site in Tennessee, USA - Soil MetaG P. deltoides SBSDD2 | ecosystem: Environmental > Terrestrial > Soil > Tree plantation...
ATCTGGGCGCATTTCGTTGTCGGTCGCTCCTAACATAGAGTCTATGCGTCGTCGCGATCCTCCTAGAACTGCATCCCACCTCGCCTCCGTCGCACACGTGCCTATATATGAAATAGGTTCTAGTTACAGCTGCTCCCGCGTCGCGATGAAAACCGGGTAACCCGTCGTGAGCTCCGGCCAGACGAACCCGGCGCGGGGAAAGGCGCGCTCCACGCGCGCCCGGCCGCTTCCGACCTCGACGACGAGGAGCCCGCCCGGGTTCAGGTGCACGCGCGCCCGGCGCAGGATACGGCGCACGAGGGCGAGCCCGTCCGCGCCAGCAGCGAGAGCCAGGCGCGGCTCGTGCCGGTATTCCGGCGGCAATCTGCGCATGGCGGGAGCCGTCACGTACGGAGGATTGGAAACGATGAGATCGTAGCGCCGTCCTGCGAGCGCCGAGAACAAATCGGATCGCACCACGCGGATGCGCTTGCCGAGCCGATAACGCCGCACGTTGATCCGGGCTACCTCCAGCGCCGCGTGCGAGATATCGGCAGCGTCTATCCTCGCCTGGGGGAAGCACCCGGCAAGCAGGACCGCGAGACAGCCCGAGCCGCTGCACAGGTCGAGCGCCGCGCGAATCCCGCGCGGCGCGGCTATCCAGGGAGCGAGATCGTCGCGCAACAGCTCGGCGACGTGCGAGCGAGGCACGATGGCGCGCTCGTCCACGTAGAACGGTCGGCCGCCCAGCCACGCTTCGCGCACGAGGTACGCCGCGGGCTTGCGCTCGGCGATCCGTCTGTCGAAGAGCCGCTGCACGGCCGTTGCGCCGGCCGCCGAAGGTTGCGTGGCCGCAAGCGCGGGGAGGCGCTCCAGCGGCACGCTCAGAGCGTGCGCCACGAGGTAAGCCGCCTCATCCATGGCGCTGGACGTGCCGTGCCCGAAGGCGAGGCGGGCGGCGGCGAAGCGCGCGGCGCCGGACCTGATCAGGGCGGCTACGGTCATGCCGCGCGAAGTGTCGCGAGCCGGTCGCCGCCGGGTCACCGGACAATCCCGGTTCGGGAAATCCCTAGCCCAGGGCGTCGAGATTCAGCTTGATGCTGGTGATGTCGGCCGGGGAGGCGGGAGCTATGGTCGCCGGGCCTTTGCCTTGAGACCCCGCCGCCGATGCGGCGCTGTCCGCTGCTTTCGGAGCGTTGTCGAGGAGCCAGTGCAGATTGGTCGGCGAGTCGGAATTCGCCATCGCCTCGTCGATCGAGATCTTGCCGCTCCTGATATGGTCGAACAACGCCTGCTCGAAGGTCTGGCAGCCGGGGGCAAGGCTTTGCTCCATGGCGTCCTTGATCTGGCTCAAATCGCCCGCTTTGATCAGTTCCTGGATGTGCTTCGTGTTGAGCAGGACCTCCACCGCGGGTACGCGCTTGCCGTCCTTGGTGCGTATCAACCGCTGCGAGACCACGGCGCGCAGCGCAATCGAGAGGTCGGAAAGCAGCGCGTCACGCTGGTCGCGCGGGAAGAAGTTGATGATCCGGTTGAGAGCGTTGTAGCTGTTGTTGGCATGGAGCGTCGACATGCACAGGTGGCCGGTCTGGGCGAACAGGAGCGCGTTCACCAGCGTCGTCTGGTCGCGGATCTCCCCGATCATGATGAGATCCGGCGCCTCGCGCATGGCGCTGATCAGCGCCTCCTGGTAGGAGAGCGTATCGACGCGGACCTCGCGCTGGTTCACGATCGACTTCTTGTGCTTGAACGCGAACTCGATCGGGTCCTCGATGGTGAGTATGTGTCCGCTCTTGAGACCGTTGCGGTAATCGATCATCGAGGCCATGGTGGTGGATTTGCCCGAGCCGGTCGATCCCACCACGAGGATCAGGCCCAGCTTCTCCATGATGACTTCGCTGAGGATGGGCGGGAGGCCCAGCGAGTCGAACGCTGGAACGTCGGGCTTCACGAAGCGGATCACCATGCTGACGGTGTTGCGCTGGTGAAAGATGTTGACGCGGAAGTTGCCGAGCGCGCCGTGCTCGTCGCTGTAGCCACGCTTGGCGAAGTTCATCTCGTGCTTGGACTCGAATTCCGCGATCTGGTGCTCGTTCATCAGCTCGTAGCAGATCTTCTTGACCGTTTCCGGATCGAGCACCTGGCTGTTGATCGGCATCACGACGCCGTTGATCTTGATCTGGATCGGCGCCCCGGCGGTGAAAAACATGTCCGAAGCCTGCTTGTCGGACATCAGCTTGAAGAGCGGGGTTACGAACATGACCGTGCTCCCGGGTAGGTTGCAGTGCCGCCTCGATCGGCTCGCCGTGCCGGGCGGGGCGGAGTCCAGCTGATCATTTTGCCAACTCCCCCGGGCGTTGACCAGAGCCGCGACACGTCGGTTTCGAAATCGCTCTGCCCATAGTCAGAATGTCGCGAAACCAGTGCGGATCGATACTATTCGGCGCGGAGAAGCTCGTTGATGCTCGTTTTGGCGCGGGTCTGCGCGTCCACCTGCTTGACGATGACCGCGCAATTGAGGCTGTATCGGCCGTCGGGTGAGGGTAGGCTGCCGGGCACGACCACCGAACCCGCCGGTACCCGTCCGTAGAAGACTTCCCCGGTCTGCCGGTTGTAGATGCGGGTGCTCTGGCTGATGAAAGTACCCATCGCCAGCACCGAGCCTTCCTCCACCACCACGCCCTCGACGACTTCCGAGCGCGCGCCGATGAAGCAGTTGTCCTCGACGATGGTGGGATTGGCCTGCACCGGCTCGAGCACGCCGCCGATCCCCACGCCGCCCGACAGGTGCACGTTGCGGCCGATCTGGGCGCAGGAGCCGACCGTCGCCCAGGTATCCACCATGGTGCCCTCGTCCACGTACGCCCCGATGTTCACGAACGACGGCATCAGCACCACGTTCTTCGCGATGTACGACCCCATGCGCACGGCGGCCGGAGGCACGACGCGGAATCCGCTTTTGCGGAACGTCTCCTCGGTGTAGTCGGCGAACTTGGACGGGACCTTGTCGTAGTAGCGGCTCTCGCCGTCCTGTATCACGCGGTTGTCCTCCAGCCGGAAGGACAGGAGCACGGCTTTCTTGGCCCACTCGTTCGTGGTCCATGCTCCGCCGCGTTTCTCCGCGACGCGCAGGGTGCCGCGATCGAGGAGGGCTATCGTCTCGGCGACCGCGTTCTTCACCTTCGGGTCGGCGCCGGCGGGCGAGATCGACGCTCTCTGCTCCCACGCCGATTCGATGACGGACTTCAGCTCTTCCATTTGCGTGATCCTCAGAGTGACTCAACGAACGAGCGGATGCGCCGCGCGGCCTCGGCGCACTCGGCGGTCTCGGCGACGAGGGCGATGCGCACGCGCCCGGCGCCCGGGTTTCTCCCCTGGGCCGCGCGCGCGAGGTAGCTCCCGGGAAGCAAGGACACCGCCTGTGTCTCGAACAGGCGGCGCGCGAACTGCCCGTCGTCGATCGGCGTCGCGGGCCAGAGATAGAAGCCGCCGGCCGGCAGGTACACGTCCAGCACGGGCTTCAGTATCTCGAGCGCGGCCGTGAACTTCTCGCGGTAGAGACGGCGGTTCTCCACGACGTGCGCCTCGTCGTTCCACGCCGCAACGCTCGCCATCTGCACGGGCGGGCTCATCTGGCAGCCCTGGTAGGTGCGGTAGAGCAGGTATTTCTTCAGTATGCCCGCGTCACCGGCGACGAAACCGGAGCGCATCCCCGGCACGTTGGAGCGCTTGGACAGGCTGGAGAACATGACGAGCCGGGGATAGCCGGCGCGCCCCAGCGCCTGCGCCGCCTGCAACGATCCGAGCGGGGGCCGCGCTTCGTCGACGTAGATCTCCGAGTAGCACTCGTCCGACGCGATCACGAAGCCGTGGCGGTCGGACAGCGCGAACAGGCGCTCCCAGTCCGCGAGCGTCATCACGTAGCCGGTGGGATTGGAAGGCGAGCAGACATACACCAGCTGCGTGCGGTTCCAAACCTCCTGCGGCAGCTCGTCGAAATCGAAAGCGTAGCCGTTCTCGGGCAGGTTGTTGAGATAGTACGGGGCCGCGCCCGCGAGCACCGCCGCGCCTTCGTAGATCTGGTAGAACGGGTTCTGGATGACGACAGCCGCGCCCGGGCGGGTTGCATCCACGACGGTCTGGGCGATCGCGAACAGCGCCTCCCGCGTGCCGTTCACGGGGAGCACCTGCGTGCCGGGATCTATCGCCTCGAGCCCGTAGCGCCGGCCGAGCCACGCGGAAATCGATTCCCGCAGCGCATCGACGCCGAGCGTTGCCGGATAGGTGGCAAGCCCCGACAGGCTCTGCACGAGGGTCTGCTTGATGAATTCCGGGGTGGGGTGCCGGGGCTCGCCGATGTAGAGCGGAACCACCGACCGGTCCGGCGCGGGGCGCGCACCGGCGAGCAGGTCGTTCAGCTTCTGAAACGGGTAGGTGTGCAACCGCTCGAGATCGGGATTCACGAGGCGGGCAGGGAGGAAGGAAAATGACCGAGATCGACGGCAGGCGCCGGCGTCCAGCCCGGCTGGGCGTGCTCCGCCACGACAGTGGTGTAGATGCCCCCGCGCACGTAGAACTTCGCGGCGAGGCGCATGTAGCGCGGGTGCGTCGCGCGCGTAAGGTCGTCGAGGATCCGGTTGGTGACGGCTTCGTGGAACGCGCCTTCGTTGCGATAGGACCAGATGTAGAGCTTCAAGCTCTTCAACTCGACGCACAGCCGGTCCGGAACGTAGTCGAGCACGAGCGTCGCGAAGTCCGGCTGGCCCGTTCTCGGGCACAGGCAGGTAAATTCGGGGATTTCCATGTGTATCCGGTAGTCCCGCGCCGGCTGCGGATTGGCGAAGGTGGCGAGCTTTCTGCTCGGTTTTGCTGGCATTCTCGCGGGCGTCCCACTAAAATATCGTTCCCATATAGCCTGCGAATTATACATACCAAGACAACTCCGATTCCCTCCATTTCAAGATACCCACCTTGAGACTCAAACAGATCAATCTCGCAGGTTTCAAGTCTTTCGTAGAACCCACCCACATCCCCGTCCCCGGACAACTGGTAGGCATCGTAGGCCCCAACGGCTGCGGCAAGTCGAACGTGATCGACGCCGTGCGCTGGGTGCTGGGTGAAACGTCCGCGCGGCACCTGCGCGGGGAGACCATGCAGGACGTGCTCTTCAACGGCTCCGGGCAGCGCCAGCCGGTCAACCGCGCCAGCGTGGAGCTCGTCTTCGACAACAGCCTCGGCAGGGCCGCGGGCCAGTGGTCGAGCTACGCGGAGATCGCGATCCGGCGCGTCCTCGAGCGCGACGGGGAATCCACCGCCTACTACATCAACAACGTTCACGTCCGGCGGCGCGATGTCGCCGATATTTTCCTCGGCACCGGTCTGGGCGCCCGCGCCTACGCCATCATGGAGCAGGGCATGATCTCGCGCGTGATCGAGGCCAAGCCCGAGGAGCTGCGCGTTTTTCTCGAGGAGGCCGCGGGCGTGTCGAAGTACCGGGAGCGGCGGCGCGAAACGGAGCTGCGCCTGACCGACACCCGGGAGAACCTGCTGCGCGTGGACGACATCCGGCAGGAGCTCGACAAGCAGCTCGAGCACCTGGCGGCGCAGGCGGAGGTCGCCGGGCGCTACCACGAGCTGCAGGGACGGCTCACGACCACCCAGAGCCTCATGTGGTTGCTGCGCAGGCAGGAAGCCGCCGCGCAGCGCGCCCGTCACGGCCGCGAGATCGAGCGGCTCGGGGTCGAGCTCGAAGCGGAAACCGCCAGGCTGAGGGAAGCGGAGCGGCAGCTCGAGGAAATGCGCACCCGGCACTACCGCGCGAGCGACGAAGTCCACGCCGCCCAGGGCGCGTTCTACGAAGCCAACGCCGACACCTCCCGGCTCGAGCAGGAGATCGCGCATTGCCGCGACAGCCGCCAGCGCCTTGAGCGTGAAATCGCGGAGCTGAACGCGCAGCTCGCGCGCGACCGGGAGCAGCGCGCGGCGGCGGAGACGGGTCTTGCCGGATGGGGCGAAGAGCTCGTCCGTGCGGCGGAACAACTGGCGGCCCGCGATGCCGCGCTGCAGGTGGAAGCCGGCAAGCTGCCGCTGGCGGAGGAAGCCTGTCGCGCCGCGCGCAACCACCACGACGAGCTGCAGCGCGCCGGCGCGGAAACCGCCCAGGCCCTGCAGGTCGAATACGCCAACCGCGCGCATGCGCGGCAGCTGCTCGACCAGCTGGCGCAGCGCGCCGAGCGGCTGAACGAGGAGCGCGGCTCGCTCCAGGCTCCCGATACCGCCCAGCGCACCCTGTTGACCGACGGGATCGCCGCGGCCGAAGCAGCGTTGCGGGAGATGCGCGCCGAGTTGAACGCCCGGGAGGACGAGCTGCCGCAGAGCGAGCAGGCATTGCGGGACCGGAACGCCGTGCTGGAATCCGCCACGCAGCGCATCGCCGGGATGGAGGCGCGCCTGCACACGCTGGCGCAGCTGCAGGAGCGGCTCGAGCGCGGCGCCGGGGCCGAAGGCTGGCTTACGCGGCAGGGACTCGCCGGGGCGCGGCGCCTGTGGCAGGACATCCGCATCGAGCCGGGCTGGGAGGACGCGCTGGAAGCGGTGCTGCGCGAGCGGCTGAACGGCATCGCGCTGCCGGATCTGGATCAGGCCCAGCCCTGGTTCGAGGATGCGCCCCCGGCAAAGACTGCGTTCTATGCCCCGGGGCAGGAGCCAGCTCTACAGCGCGGCGCCTATCTGGGGTGTGAGCCGTTGAGCAGCTACTTGGCGTGCCAAGACCCCGAACTCGCGGCGATCGTCGCCGAGTGGCTGCAAGGCGTCTACGTAGTGCGCAGCGCCGCCACGGGGCTCGCGCAGCGGATCCTGCTGCCCGCGGGAATGCTGCTGGTAACACGCGAAGGACACGTTTTTACGCGCCACAGCGTGAGCTTCCACGCGCCGGATACCGAGCTGCACGGCGTGCTGACGCGGCAGAGGGAGATCGAGGACCTGACGGCGCTGATCGACGCCGCACGCGCGGAGTCGACCGGGCTGCGGCAGGCGGCAAGATCCGCGGAGGACGATATCGAGCACCGGCGCGCCGCCCTCGATGAGCTGCGCCAGCGCATCGACAGCGAACAGCAGAACCAGCACTCCCTGCAGCTCGAGGCTTTGCGTCTTTCCGGAGAGAGCGAACGTATCGCGCGGCGCGCCGGGCAGATCGCCCTCGACCTCGCCGAGATCGGAGGGCAGACGGCCGAGGCGGGAGGGCGGTACGAGGTGAGCGCGCTCGCGATCACCCGGCTGGAGGGAGAACTGGAGCACGGGCGCGCCCAGGCAACGCTTGCCGCCGATCTCTACCAGCGCGCTGAGAACGGCCTGGGGTTGCAGCGGGACACCCTTCAGGCGGCTCGCGATGCAGCCCACCACGCCGGGTTTCATCACCAGTCATGTTCTATCAAGATCAATGAGATAGAGTCGTCAGTTAAAGTCATTTCAGAGGCTCTGGAACGCTCCAATCTGGCGTTGGCCGCGCGCGCGGCCGAGCATGCCGGTTACGACGAAGAGCCGCTGCAGGAGCGCCTGCAGCAGGCGCTGGCGGTGCGCAAGGAGCGCGAGGCGGCGCTCGCCCGCCTGCGCGACGAGCTGGAAGGCATGGAAGCGCAGTTGAAGGCGACCGACCAGAAACGGGCCGAGTGCGAGGCGAATCTCGAGCCGTTGCGCGAGCGGATAGGGGAAGTCCGCCTGAAGGAGCAGGAAGCGCGGCTCACCGAAGAGCAGTTCGCGCGGCAGCTCGCTGATGCCGGCGCGCGCGAGGAAGAGCTGGCCCCCATGCTGGAGAAGGGCGCCCGCGCGAACGCCCTGCAGGCCGAGATCGCGCGGCTGGCGGATGAAATCAGGGAGCTCGGAGCGGTGAACCTGGCGGCCGTCGAGGAGCTGCGGACGGCGCAGGAACGCAAGGACTACCTGGACGCGCAGTCGGGCGACCTGACCGAGGCCATCGCGACGCTCGAGGACGCGATCCGCCGTATAGACCGCGAAACGCGCGAGCGGCTGCAGCGCACCTTCGATGACGTCAACGAGCATTTCGGCCGCATGTTCCCGGTGTTGTTCGGTGGCGGTCACGCGCGCCTGGTGCTGACCGGGGAGGAGATCCTGGACGCGGGCGTGCAGGTGATCGCCCAGCCGCCGGGCAAGAAGAACAGCACGATCCATCTGCTCTCAGGAGGCGAGAAGGCGTTGACCGCGCTCGCGCTGGTGTTTGCGCTCTTCCAGCTGAACCCGGCCCCGTTCTGCCTGCTCGACGAGGTCGACGCCCCGCTCGACGACCACAACACCGAGCGCTTCTGTGACCTGGTGAAAACGATGTCCGCGCACTCCCAGTTCCTGTTCATCAGTCACAACAAGATCACCATGGAAATCGCCGAGCAGCTGCTCGGCATCACGATGCAGGAAGCCGGCGTGTCGCGCGTGGTCGCGGTGGATATCGAAGAAGCGATGAAGATCTCCGAAGCGGCGTAGCAGCTTGCCGGCTTCACCGTTCGGCAAGCTGCTACCAATGAACCCCGGAGGTGCGGTTTTCGGATGAGTTCGCAAGCAGGTGACTGAACCCGCGACCGATATGGTGATCTCATACCTGTCCAGGACAGGCGACGGGGATTCCGTGTTGCGTATTTTCATTGGGATTTTTTCGGACGAAAGGCCGAAAACATCCTGCCCATGAGCGATCTCCAGTTCAGCCTGATCGTCATCGGGGTCACGATCATAGGCGGCGTCTGCCTGTACAACTGGGTGCAGGAGCGTAACTACCGCAAGCGGCTCGACCAGGCGTTCGGAACCGCGCCGGAGGACGTGCTGCTGCCCCGGGGCCGGGACGTGAGCGAGGGCAAAATCGAGCCGCAGCTGCAGCCGGTTCCGGCGGCACCGCGCGCCATCCGCACGGAGGGTAGCGGCGCACCAGCCCCGGCGCGGCAGGTTTCCGGGTCCGCCAGGATGGACCCCGACGCCGATCTAGACTGCGTGGCGGAAATCGAAACCGGCACGGTGGTCGCCGAGGGTCCCCTGGACGAGCTCCTGACCAGGATGGCCGGGTGCGGCAGGCCCACCCGTGTGCTGGGGCTGAACGCCGACACGGCTGCGTGGGAAGAGGTAACGCGCGGCCGCAGCGCGCGCTACCGCGGCCTCAAGCTTGCCCTGCAGCTCGTGAACCGCTCCGGGACCGCGAACGCCGCGCAACTGGCGATGTTCTGCGACGCGGCCCGCAGCTGCGCGGAGAAGATCGCGGGCCGCGCGATACTCCCCGACGCGCACGCGGCGTTGAAGGCCGCCCAGGATCTCGATGCATTCTGCTCCGAAGTGGACGTGGCGATAGGCGTCAACGTCGTTGCGGAGGAGGGTGTGACTTTTTCCGGCGCCCGCATCCGCGAGCTGGCCGAGGCCGCCGGCTTCACGCTCGAGCCGGACGGCGTGTTTCACTATCGCGCCGGCCAGCGCCGGACGCTGTTCACCCTGGACAATCACCAGCCGGCGCCGTTCCTGCCCGAAAGGTTGAAGAGCCTCGCGACGCCGGGCGTCACCCTCATGCTGGATGTCCCGCGGGTCGCGGACGGCGCCGCGGTCCTCGATCGCATGCTGGACATCGGACGCGAGCTGGCCGCCGCGCTCGGCGGGAAGCTCGTCGATGACAATCGCGCGACGCTGTCGGAGGCCGGCGTCGCCCGGATCAGGGAGCAGCTGCAATCGATCGACGCAGCGCTGGCCGCGCGCGGCATCACGGCCGGCGGCGAGCGCGCGCTGCGGCTGTTCTCGTGAGTGGTGAAACGGACTCTGCCGCGCCGCGCGACGTCGCGGTGCGGGTGGAGACGCTGCGGCGCGAGATCGAACGCGCCAATCACGAGTACTACGTCCTCGATGCGCCGGGCATGCCCGACGCCGAATACGACCGGCTGTTCCAGGAGCTGCAGCGGCTCGAAGCCGAGCACCCATCGCTGCGCTCGCCGGACTCACCGACCCAGCGCGTGGGTGGTGCCGCGCGCTCCGACCTGCCGGAGGTGCGGCACGCCGTGCCCATGCTCTCGATCCGCACCGAGACCGACTCGGGACGCGGCGGCGCCTCGGCTTTCGACCAGCGCATCCGCCGCGAGCTCGGCCTGGGACCCAACGACCCGCCCGTGGAATACGAGGCGGAGCTCAAGTTCGACGGCGTGGCGCTCTCCCTGCGCTACGAGAACGGGTCGCTGGTGCGGGCGGCGACGCGCGGCGACGGCCGGGTCGGCGAAGACGTCACGCCCAACGCCCGCACGATCCGCAGCGTGCCGCTCAGGCTGCGCGCCGTTGAACCGCCCGCCGTCCTCGAGGTCCGCGGCGAGGCCTTCATGCGGCGCGACGAGTTCGAACGAATGAACGAGCGCCAGCGCGCAGCCGGGGGAAAGGTGTTCGTCAATCCGCGCAATGCCGCGGCCGGCTTCGTGCGCCAGCTCGACTCCTCCATCACCGCCGGCCGGCCGCTGTTCTTCTACGCCCACGGCTACGGCGAAGTATCGGGCTGGCGGCGGCCGCCGACGCAAAGCATGATCCTCGACGCCCTGCGCGACCTGGGGCTGCCCGTATCGCCGGAGCGCACGGTGGCGCGGGGAGCGGAGGAGCTGGCCGCGTTTCATGCCGGCATCGCCGCGCGCCGGGACGCGCTCCCGTTCGACGTGGACGGCATCGTCTACAAGGTGAACAGCACGGAGCTGCAGAACCGGCTGGGATACGTCTCGCGCGAGCCGCGCTGGGCGGTCGCGCACAAGTTCCCGGCGCAGGAAGAGCTGACCCGGGTGCTCGGGATCGAGGTGCAGGTAGGGCGGACCGGCAAACTCACCCCGGTGGCGAAGCTGGAGCCGGTGTTCGTGGGCGGCGTGACCGTGAGCAATGCGACGCTGCACAACGAGGACTACGTCAAGGCCCTCGACCTGCGGGTAGGCGATACGGTCATCGTGCGCCGCGCGGGCGACGTGATTCCGCAGGTAGTCTCGGTCGTCGCCGAGCGGCGCCCGCCGGACACGCAGGAGTTCGTGATGCCGCGGCAATGTCCGGTCTGCGGATCGGCAGTGGCGCGCGATGAAGGCGAGGCGGCGACCCGCTGCACCGCGGGCCTCTACTGTCCGGCGCAGCGCAAGCAATCGCTGCTGCATTTCGCGTCGCGGCGTGCCATGGACATCGAAGGACTGGGTGAAAAGGTGGTGGATCAACTGGTGGATGCGGACCTGGTGCGCACCCCCGTCGACCTTTACGCGCTCGCTCCCGGTACGCTCGAAAACCTGGAGCGCATGGGAAAAAAATCTGCCGCCAACCTCGTTGCGGCGATAACCCGGAGCAAGCATCCGACCCTGGCGCGGTTCATCCATGCGCTGGGCATCAGCAACGTCGGAGAAGCCACGGCGCGCGATCTCGCGCTGCATTTCGGCGGCATGGACGCGTTGATGGGCGCCGATATCGGGACCTTGCAACGCGTTGCGGACGTGGGTCCGGTGGTTGCCGAGAGCATAGTGGAATTCTTCTCCGAGCCGCACAATCGCAAGGCGGTCGAGGATCTGCTTGGGGCGGGAATCGAGACTCAAAACCCGCCTCGCGCCGAACCGGGGGAGGAAAGCCCCCGAACGGGAATAGCCGGCAAGCGCTTCGTGCTGACCGGGACGCTGCCAACGATGACCAAGGACGACGCGAAGGAGCGGATCGAGGCGCGCGGCGGACGGGTTGCAGGCAGCGTGTCGAAGAAAACCGACTACGTCGTAGCGGGCGCAGATCCCGGCAGCAAATATGACAAAGCCCGCGAACTCGGCATTCCGATCGTCGACGAAGCCGGTCTGCTAGAATTGCTCAAACAAGACAGAGAGTCATGAACCAGATCAACAAGGCGGTGTTTCCCGTCGCGGGCATGGGCACCCGGTTCCTTCCGGCGACCAAGGCGAGTCCCAAGGAAATGATGCCGATCGTGGACAAGCCTCTTATCCAGTACGCGGTCGAGGAAGCGGTGGCGGCCGGCATAACGGAGATGATCTTCATCACCGGCCGGGGCAAGCGCGCCATCGAGGATCATTTCGACAAGGCGTTCGAGCTCGAGCACGAGCTCTCGCAACGCGGCAGCAAGGACCTGCTCAAGATCGTCCAGCGCATCATCCCGGCGAACGTCAATTGCACCTACGTGCGCCAGGCGCAGGCGCTGGGCCTGGGCCACGCAATACTCTGCGCGCGGCGGGTGGTCGGCGACGAGCCGTTCGCGATCGTCCTCGCGGACGACATGATCGACGGGGATCCGCCCGCGCTGAAGCAGATGGCCGAGGTGTTCGCACGGCGGGGGCGGTCGGTGGTGGCGGTGCAGAACGTGAGCCGCGCCGAAACGCGGCGCTACGGTATCGTGCGCATCGAGCCGCGTTCGAAATCGCCGCACCACATCAGCGGCATCGTGGAGAAGCCCGAGCCTGCGGCCGCCCCGTCCACGCTGGGCGTCGTGGGACGCTACATCCTGACGCCCCGGGTATTCCATTATCTCGAGCGGGCCAAGCCGGGCGCCGGCGGCGAGATCCAGCTGACCGACGGCATTGCGGGCCTCCTCGCGGAAGAGGACGTGTTCGCGCACGAGTTCGAGGGCGTGCGCTACGACTGCGGCAGCAAGTTGGGCTACCTGCAGGCAAACCTGCAGATAGCGTTGAAGCACCCGGAGGTCGGGGCGGAGTTTCGCGCCTATCTGCGGGACGTGAAGGTCCGTTCCAAAAAATAGCACAGAGTGTCTCTCTCCCCCGAGAAGGCGCTGCAGCTGCTCTCCACCGCGGACCAGCTCTATTCCGCGACGGCCGTTGCCGAAGCCGTGGCGCGCCTGGCGCGCGAGATCTCGGCACGGCTCGCGGCGAGCTTCCCGCTCGTGCTCGCGGTCATGCGCGGCAGCGTGATCTTCGCCGGCCAGCTGCTGCCCCAGCTGCGCTTTCCGCTGGAATTCGATTACCTCGAGGTGACCCGCTACGGCGCGGCCACGCGGGGCGGCGAGATCTCGTGGAAGGTCACGCCGGGCACCGCGGTAGCCGGGCGCGTCGTGCTGGTGCTGGACGACATACTCGACGAGGGCAGGACGCTCGCGGCCGTGCGCGAGACGCTGATCGCCGCGCGCGCGCGCGAGGTGTACTGCGCGGTCTTCGCGGACAAGGATATCGGGCGCGCGAAGCCGGTCAGCGCCGATTTTGTCGGCGTCCGCCTGCCCAACCGCTACGTGTTCGGCTTCGGCATGGACGTGAGCGGGGTATGGCGCAACCTCCCCGAAATCTACGCTCTCGGGGAGGAGCCGGGATCCAGCACTTAGGCTTCAGGATCCGGGATTCAGGATTCGGTAAGATCAAATCCGTGAGCAGCAGATCTCTACCGGTCGCTGAATCCTGACTCCTGAATCCCGAATCCTATGCTGGCAATCATCGGCGGCAGCAGCCTCGGTCAGCTTGCTGACTTAGTCGTTGAGCGGAGGGAGGTCGTGCACACGCCGCACGGCGAGCCTTCGGGCGCCCTCATTTTCGGGACTCTCGTTGGACGCCCGGTGGTTTTTCTGGCGCGTCACGGGGAAGGCAACACGATTCCACCGCACGAGGTGAACTACCGCGCCAACGTCTGGGCGCTGCACGTGGCAGGCGTGACGGACGTCGCCTCGGTGGCTTCGGTGGGCGGCATACGCCGCGACCTCCCGCCCGGCGCGCTTGCGGTACCGGACCAGATCATCGACTATACGCATGGTCGTCAGTCGACATTCATCACGCGCACGAGCCATGCCGTGACGCACTTCGATTTCACGCATCCTTACTGCGAGACCATGCGCCGGCGCCTGCTCGACGCGGGTGCAGCGGCGGGCGAGACGCTGGTTGACGGCGCCACTTACGCCGTGATGCAAGGTCCGCGCCTCGAAACGGCGGCCGAGATCGACCGCCTGGAGCGCGACGGCGCCCACATGGTCGGGATGACGGGCATGCCGGAAGCGGCTCTCGCGCGCGAGATCGGGTTGAACTACGGCGCAATCGCCGTCGTCGTCAACCATGCGGCGGGCCGCGCCGGCAGCAGCGGCGGGATCCGCCTGGAAGACATCGCCGCCGTTTCCCGGCGCACCACCGCCAGGGTGTGCAACGTCCTGGAAAAGCTGGTGCAGGCATCGGAATACCAGAATGGCGACTAGGCCGGTGTTGAGGATGGGCGATCCGCGGCTGCTCGAGCCGTCGCGGCCCGTCGAGCACTTCCCGGCGCCGGAGCTGGATGCGCTCGTCTCGGATATGCAGGACACGATGAAATCGCTGGACGGTGCCGGCCTTGCGGCACCCCAGATCGGCGTGCCGCTGCAAGTGGTTATCTTCGGAGTCGATTTCAATCCCCGGTACCCCGACGCCGAGCCGGTGCCACATACCGTGCTCGTCAACCCGGTTCTGATTCCGGTAGGCAGCGAAATCGAGGAAGGGTGGGAAGGCTGCCTGAGCGTTCCGGGCATGCGCGGGCTCGTGCCGCGCTACCGGCAGTTGCGCTACCAGGGGCACGACCAGCATGGGAACCGGATAGACCGCACGGTCGAGGGCTTCCACGCACGGGTCGTGCAGCACGAGTGCGATCACCTCGCCGGCATCCTCTACCCCATGCGCATACGCGACCTGCGCAATTTCGGCTTTACCGAGGAGCTGTTTCCGGGGGAGGAGGTGCGCTCGGACTGAGCGCACCAGGAGTCGGGATTCAGGAGTCAGGATTCAGCAGCAAGCTCGACACCGAATCCCGAATCCCGGATCCTGGATCCTAAGTACGCAGCTGCTCCACCAGCTCGCTCTCCAGCCGCACCACCGTCTTCGAATCCTTCAGCGCCTCGCCGCTCACGAGGAATACGTCCTCGGCGCGAGCGCCCAGCGTGTTGATCTTGGCGGTGTGGAGGTTGATGTCGTAGGCGGTCAACACCCGCGCGACGCGCGACAGCAGGCCGGGACGGTCGCCCGCGATCACGGACAGCACCCAGTAGGTTCCCTTCTCGTCGGGCTGGACGTTCACTTCCGGGGAAATCGGGAAATGGCGCAACTGGCGCGAGAGCCGCGGCTTCGCGAGCGGCGGCAGCGGCGTTTTCAACGCGAGCCGCTCGGCGAGGTCGTGCTCGATGAAGCTGATGACATCACGGTACTGCGGCCGGCTGTTATCCGGGTCCTGGACCTGGAAGCTGTCGAGGGCATAGCCGTTCCTCGTCGTGTAGATCTTCGCCTCGAAGATGTCGTAGCTGATGTGCTCGAAGAAGCTGCAGATGCGGGCAAAGAGCTCCTTCTGATCGGGAACGTAGATCATCACCTGCAGGCCTTCGCCGGCGGGCGAGAGCCGGGCCTTCACCACCGGATCGGCGGTGTCGACCCGGAAGTAGAGGAGGCGGGTGTGCCACGCGATCTCCTGCGGCTCGTGGCGCAGGAAATAGGGGTCGTCGAGCTGCTTCCACAGCCGGTCCTGCGAGTTCTCGGGAACCGCGTAGAGACGCAGCTTGGCCCGCGCCTCATCCTGGCGCGCCTGCAGGCTGGTGGCCACGGAATACTCGGTGCCCGCGAGCAGGTTGCGCGTCGACCAGTACAGGTTCTCGAGAAGCTTGGACTTCCAGGCGTTCCAGACCTTGGGGCTCGTGCCGCGTATGTCCGCGACCGTCAACAGGTAGAGCGCCGTGAGGTGCCGCTCGTCCGCGACCCGCGCCGCGAAGGCCCGGATCACTTCCGGGTCGGCGATGTCCTGCTTCTGCGCGGTGGCGGACATCACCAGGTGGTTTTCGACCAGCCACGCGATCAACTCCGTGTCCTCGCGCGAGAGTCCGTGCTCCCTGCCGAAATGACGGGCGTCCACGGCGCCCAGCGCGGAGTGATCGCCGCCGCGACCCTTGGCGATGTCGTGAAACAACGCGGCAAGATAAAGCACCTCGGGCCCCGCGAAGTCGCTCATCAGGCGGCTGCACAGCGGGAACTCGTGCGCCAGCTCGGGGATGGAAAAGCGCCGCAGGTTCCGGATGACTCTCAGGATGTGCTCGTCGACGGTGTGCACGTGATAGAGATCGTGCTGCATCTGACCGACGATGCGCCCGAACGCCGGCAGGTAGCGCCCGAGCACGCCGTATTCGTTCATGCGCCGCAGCGCGCGCTCCACGTAGGTCGGGCTGCGGAACACCTGGAGGAACCGTTCCCGGTTGCGGGGATCGCGACGGAACGCGGAATTAATGAGCCGCCGCGCTCGCCACAGAGCGCGCAGGGTGTCCGCGTCCATCCCTTTCAGCTCGTGGTGCTGCTGCAGGAGCAGGAAGCTCTCGAGGATGGCGCCGGGCTGGCGCTGAAACAGACGCTCGTCGCAGGCTTCCAGCAGCTCGTCGCGGACGCCAAAGCGCTCGTTGATCGGGCGGTACGCCGCACCGCGCACGGGCATGACGCGCCCGCCCAGGTTCTGAAGCACGATGGTGTTCAATTGCGACACCGCCTTGGCGGTGCGGTAGTAGCGCTGCATCAGCTGCTCGCTCGCCAGGCGATGCGGCCGGTCGTGGATCCCGAATTTCCGGGCAAGCGCCGTCTGGTGGTCGAACAGCAGGCGGTCCTCGCGCCGGCCGGCGAGGTAGTGCAGGCGTATCCGCAGCTCCTTCAGAAACTGCTCGTGCTGCTGGAACTCGCGCGCCTCGCCGGCCGTGACGACGCCCCGCCGCGCCAGGGCGCGCCAGCTCGAGCCGATTCCCGCGGCGCGCGAGATCCACAGCACCGTCTGCAGGTCGCGCAGCCCGCCCGCGCTCTCCTTCACGTTGGGTTCCAGGCTCGTGCCGGCGAAGCGGGCGTGGCGCTGCTGCTGCTCGAGCGTCTTGGCCTGCAGGAAGGCGGCGGGATCGAGAATATCCTGCATGCGCTTCGTGAAGCGCGCGTAGAGCTCGCGTTTTCCCGTGAGCAGGCGGGCTTCGAGCAGCGTGGTCTGCACCGTGACGTCGGAAGCCGCGAGCGCGGCGCATTCGTCGATGGTGCGCACGCTATGGCCCACTTCCAGGCCGATGTCCCACAGCGTGCCGACCAGGTCCTCCAGCTTGCGCGCCAGCGCCGCGTCCGCCGGCGCGGCGAGCAGAATCAGCAGGTCCACGTCCGAGCAGGGAAACAGCTCTCCGCGCCCGTAGCCGCCCACCGCGGCGAGCGCCGCGTTGCGCGGCATTGCGCGGCTCACCCAGACCTCCTTCAACTTCCGGTCGATGAGTTGAGCCTGACGCCGCAGCAGGTCCGCGGCCGACTCGCGCTGGTGGAACCGTTCCCGCAGTATGTCGCGTTCGGCGTTGAGCTGCTGCTTCCAGAGCGGGGTCCGCGCCTGCGCCGGCGCGGGTACCGGCGCGGCGTCGACTTGACCGGCGACGCTCACGGCTCGAGTTGCGGCGGCGGCGGGGTCCCCGCCGACAGGGTCAGGACTTCGCTTCCGCCAGCGCCGACCAGTACCGTGTGCTCCCACTGGGCCGACAGGCTGTGATCCTTGGTGAGCACCGTCCACCCGTCCCGGGCGTGCTTGATCTCGGGCTTGCCCGCGTTGATCATCGGCTCGATCGTAAACGTCATCCCCGGCTCCAGGCGGACGCCGGTCCCGGGGCGCCCATAGTGCAGGACCTGGGGCTCCTCGTGGAATTTCCTGCCGATGCCGTGTCCGCAGAATTCCCGCACCACGCTGAAACCGTGCCGCTCGGCGTGCGTCTGGATCGCATGGCCGACGTCGCCGAGATGCATGCCGGGGCGCGCCGCTTCTATCCCGCGCCACATGCATTCGTAGGTCACCTCGACCAGCCGGCGCGCCTGTATGGACGATTTGCCCGCGTAGAACATGCGGCTCGTGTCCCCGTGATAACCGTCCTTGATCACGGTAATGTCGATATTGACGATGTCGCCGGGCTTCAGCGCCTTGTCGCCGGGAACGCCGTGGCAGACGACGTGATTGACCGACGTGCAGATCGATTTCGGATAGGGCGGATAGCCGGGAGGCTGATAGTTGAGCGGCGCCGGGACGGTGCCCTGGACCTCCACCATGTATTCGTGGCACAGGCGGTCCAGCTCGCCCGTCGTCACCCCCGGGCGCACGTGCGGGGCGATGAAATCGAGCACCTCCGCGGCGAGGCGTCCCGCGACGCGCATGCGCGTGATTTCTTCTGGGGACTTGATGTGAACGGCCATGGGCGAACCCGGGTGTCGCCCGTGCTGCAAAAAATCGGTGGCGAGCGGTTCGTTTTTCAAGGACAGCGGATTTTAGTCCAGATCGGGCGGGCGCGCACCCGGCGCGGGACTTTCGCGCAAAGGCTTGAGAGCACCGTCTTTCCGATGCTAAAATAGCCAGTTAGCTTGATCGGGCGTGCCGGTCTCGCTGGTTTTCCTTCCGGCGAGTACGGTAACAACGCAAACGATCGAAATCGCACATCCGCCACCGTGAGGGTGGCCGTCCCGGCTCATGTCGGGGGCGGCCCCGCGGCGGATGGAGGCTCAACCCTTACAGGAGATGGAATCACATGTCGGTCACCATGCGCGAAATGCTCGAGGCGGGCGTCCACTTCGGCCACCAGACGCGGTTCTGGAATCCCAAGATGGCGCCATACATTTTCGGGCACCGCAACAAGATACACATCGTCAACCTCGAAACCACGCTCGCCATGTACAACGCAGCGCTCACGTTCGTGCGCCAGCTGACTGCGAACAAGGGCACAGTGCTGTTCGTGGGCACCAAGCGCCAGGCCCGCGAGATCATCAAGGAAGAGGCGCAGCGCTGCAGCGCGCCGTACGTCGATTACCGGTGGCTGGGCGGCATGCTCACCAACTACAAGACCGTCAAGGCGTCGATCAAGCGCCTGAAGGACATGGAAACCATGGCGAAGGACGGCACGCTCGACAAGCTGCCGAAGAAGGAAGGTCTGCAGTACCAGCGGGAAATCGTCAAGCTCGACCGCAGCCTGGGCGGCATCAAGGACATGAACGGGCTGCCGGACGCCTTGTTCGTGATCGACGTGGGTTACCAGAAAGGGGCGGTGGCCGAGGCGAAGAAGCTCGGTATCCCGCTGATCGGCGTCGTCGACACCAACCATTCTCCGGACCGCATAGACTATGTGATACCGGGCAACGACGACTCGAGCCGGGCCATCCGTCTCTACGCGCGCGGCGTGGCGGACGCCATTCTCGAGGGCCGGCAGGACAGCATGAAAGAGATCGTCGGCAGCGCCGACGAATTCGTGGAAGTGGAAGAAGCCGAGGATGCCTGAGCGGCCCGGGACGTGAGGAGCAGCAGGGGGGCGCGAGCCCCCTTTTTTTAGCCGACGGGGACTTAAATGGCGGAAATCAGTGCAGGTTTGGTGAAGGAGCTGCGGGAGAAGACCGATGCTCCGATGATGGAATGCAAGAAGGCGCTCGCGGAAGCGAACGGCGACCTCGGGAAAGCCGAGGAAATCCTGCGGATCAAGCTCGGCAACCGGGCGAGCAAGGCGGCATCACGTGCGACGGGCGAGGGCGCAGTAGCCGCGTACATTTCAGCTGATGGCAAAACCGGCGCGCTGGTAGAGGTCAATTGCGAGACCGATTTCGTCGCGAAGAACGCAGAGTTTCTGAATTTCGCCAGCACGGTTGCCGAACGGGTGGCGGCGCAGGATCCAGCCGACGTCAATGCCCTGGCCGAACTCACCGCAAATGGCGGGACCGTGGAAGACGTGCGCCGGCTGCTGGCGGGCAAGATCGGCGAGAACATAGCGATTCGGCGCTTCACGCGCGTTGCGGCGAAGGGAAAGCTTTCCCCGTACGTGCACGGTGGCGCCAAGATCGGCGTGATCGTGGATGTGGTCGGGGGCGACGAGATCTTGGCCAAGGACATCGCGATGCAGGTCGCTGCCGCCAAGCCGGTCGCGCTCTCGCCCTCCGAGGTTTCTTCCGACATCGTCGAGCGTGAACGCAGTATCGCCGCGGCCAAGGCGGCGGAATCCGGCAAGCCCGACGAAATCCAGAAAAAGATGGTCGAGGGTGCGGTACAGAAGTCTCTCAAGGATCTGGCATTGCTCGAGCAGCCATTCGTCAAGAACGACAAGCAGAGCGTCGGTGCGCTGCTCAAGTCGAAGGGGGCGAGCGTTGCCAGTTTTGCGCTGTTCGTGATGGGAGAGGGAACCGAGAAAAAATCATGAGCGCAACGCTGCCTCGAACTACGAACAAGGTCGAAGCCGGCGAGAAATCCGCCGCCAGTGCATTACCGGCGACGGCACCGGCCCCGGCTTACAAGCGCATTCTCCTCAAGCTGAGCGGGGAAGCGCTGCTCGGCCCGGACAGCTACGGCATCAACCGCGACACCGTCGACCGCATCGTCGGCGAGGTCGCGGAGGTCGTCAACCTCGGCGTCGAAGTGGCGGTCGTGATCGGCGGCGGCAACATCTTTCGCGGTATCGCTCCGGGTGCGGCGCACATGGACCGCGCCACGGCCGACTACATGGGCATGCTGGCAACCATCATGAACGCGCTTGCGGTGCAGGACGCGATGCGGCGCGTGAACCTGGCGGCGCGCGTGCAGTCGGCGCTGAACGTCGAGCAGGTCGTCGAGCCCTATATCCGGGGCAAGGCCATGCGCTACCTGGAAGAAGGCAAGGTGGTTATCTTCGCCGCCGGGACCGGCAACCCGTTCTTCACCACGGATACTGCGGCGGCCCTCCGTGGAACCGAGATGGGCGTCAACCTGGTGCTGAAGGCGACGAAAGTCGACGGGGTGTACTCGGCCGATCCCAACACGCACGCGGACGCCGAGCGCTACAAGCGCCTGACGTTCGACGAGGCCATCAACAAGAAGCTCATGGTGATGGACGCGACGGCGCTCACCCTGTGCCGCGACCAGCGGCTGCCGATCAACGTGTTCAGCATCCTGAAACCCCTAGCCCTCAAACGGGTCGTAATGGGCGAGGATGAAGGTACTTTCCTGCATAATTAGGGAAATGAGGGGGCGCTTCCCCTCGTACACCCACGGTGAATCCGCGGACGCTGGAGGTGAACCATGATCGCCGACGTCAAGAAGACCGCCGAGCAGAAAATGAAGAAGACGGTGGAAACGCTGAAGACCGATCTCGCGAAGATACGGACTGGGCGCGTCCACACCGGACTCCTCGATCACATCATGGTGGACTACTACGGCACGCCGACCCCCGTCCCGCAGGTCGGAAACGTGACCCTGCTCGACGCGCGCACCATAGGCGTGACTCCCTGGGACAAGAAAATGGCGGCCCCGATCGAGAAGGCGATCCGCAGTTCCGACCTGGGGTTGAATCCCTCTACGATGGGTGAGGTCGTGCGCGTGCCCATGCCGGCACTGACCGAGGAGCGACGCAAGGACCTGATCAAGGTGGTGCGTCACGAGGGCGAGACCGCCCGGGTTGCGGTGCGTAACGTGCGCCGGGACGCCATACAGCAGCTCAAGGACCTGCTCAAGCAGAAGAAGACGTCGGAGGACGAGGAGCGCCGGGCGCAGGACGACATGCAGAAGCTGACCGACCGCCACATCGCGGACATCGACAAGCTGCTGCAGCAGAAGGAAACCGACTTGATGGCGGTATGACGCGCCGTCCCGCCGCACCGACAGAACAGGAACCGAAGCCGTGACATCGTTCGTAAGCTCCACCAGCAGCATTCCCGACGTGCGCCGCGTGCCGCGGCACATCGCCGTCATCATGGACGGCAACGGGCGGTGGGCGAAGCAACGTTACCTGCCGCGCGTCGCCGGCCACAAGAAGGGAGCGGAGTCGGTACGCACGATCGTGCGCGCGTGCGGCGAGCGCGGAGTCGAGTACCTGACGCTGTTCGCATTCTCGAGCGAGAACTGGCGGCGGCCGGCGGAGGAGGTTTCGTTCCTCCTGCAGCTTTTCGCCGGAGCCCTCGAACAGGAGGTCGGCAAGCTGCACGAGAACGATGTCCGGTTCAGGGTAATCGGCGACATCTCCGCTTTCGACGAAAGCCTCGTGCGCCTGATCCGCGACGCCGAGTCACTGACCGCGGACAACCGGCGCCTTACGCTGACCGTTGCCGCCAACTACGGCGGCCGCTGGGATGTGCTGCAGGCCGCGCGGCGCATGCTGCGCGAGCGTCCCGGGCTCGCCGCCGGCTTCGGCGAGCGCGACCTCGCGCCCTACCTCTCCCTCAACTACGCACCGGAGCCGGATCTGTTCATCAGGACCGGGGGCGAGCAGCGCATCAGCAACTTCATGCTGTGGCAGCTCGCCTATACCGAGCTGTATTTCACCGACATGCTGTGGCCCGACTTCGACGCCGCCTGCCTCGACCGGGCGATCATGTCGTACCAGCAGCGCGAGCGGCGCTTTGGCCGCACCAGCGAGCAGCTTCCGGCCGATGCGGGCCTCGCTACTCTGCGCCTGGAGAACCCCGGCGTCGATTGATGCCGGCCGCCTTCGCGGCGGCGGCTCAGTTTCCTTCGACAGGCCGCCATGCTCATCGCGCGTATCATCACCGCGACGATATTGCTCGCCGCCTGCATCGGGGCGATGTTCCTGCTGGCGCCGTTCTGGTGGTCTGCTCTGCTGCTCGCGATCCTGCTCGCAGCGGGACATGAGTGGAGCGGGCTCGCCGGATACAGCCGCAGCGGGCGCTGGGTGTTCTGTTGCGCCCTCGTCCTGTCCGCGATGGCCATCAGCTGGGCGATGGCCGCCGGCCCGATGGGCGTATCCGGAGCGGGAATAGAGCGCGCGGTATACGGCGCGAGCTGCATTTTCTGGGTCGTGGCGGTCCCCGCGTGGCTCGCCCGCGGCTGGCAGGTGCGCGGCACGCTCGCGCTGGCGGCAACGGGCTGGATCGTGCTCGTTCCGACCTGGCTCGCCCTGGCCCGCCTGCAGGCCGATCCGGCGCAGTTGCTGCAGATTCTCGGCATCGTCTGGCTGGCGGACACCGCGGCCTATGCCACGGGACGAGCCTGGGGACGGCACAAGCTCGCGCCGCGCGTGAGCCCCGGAAAAACCTGGGAGGGAGTAGCCGGCGCGGCGGTCGCGGTGGCAGTGTATTATGTGGTGCTCACCGCTATGGCGCCGGCGCAGCCGTGGGCGGGCGGATGGGCGGGTATGCTGATATTCGCCGGAGTGACGGCAATGAGCATCGTCGGCGACTTGTTCGAATCACTCATGAAACGGCAGGCCGGGGTGAAGGACAGCGGTGCGCTGCTGCCCGGGCACGGCGGCGTACTCGACCGGATCGATGGATTGCTGGCCGCGCTGCCACTGGCCGCGCTGCTGCTGAGATACTAGAAAAATGGCTTCCTGTCCGTGCGCGCCTGTGTGGATCCCTCGCTGATGGACGCGGCATGACCGCCCGCCGGCGCATCACGGTACTCGGCTCTACCGGCAGCATCGGTGTCAGCACTCTCGACGTAGTGGCCCGGCATCCGGACCGGTTCGAGGTCGCCGCGCTGTCCGCGCGCAGCCAGGTCGGCGCGCTGCTGGCGCAATGCCGCGCCTTCGAGCCCCGGATCGCAGTCATGCTCGACCCCGGCGCCGCGCAGGAACTCGACCGGCGCGTCAAGGCGGAGGGCCTCGCTTGCGAGGTGCGCTGCGGAATCGAGGCTCTCGAGGAGATCGCCGGTCTCGCCGACACCGACGTCGTGATGGCCGCTATCGTGGGTATCGCGGGCCTGCGCCCGACGCTCGCGGCGGCGCGCGCAGGGAAGAGCGTCCTGCTCGCGAACAAGGAATCGCTGGTGAGCGCCGGCCCGGTATTCATGGACGCGGTGCGGGCGAGCGGCGCGACCCTGCTGCCCATCGACAGCGAGCACAACGCGATCTTCCAGGCGCTCCCCCGCGACTACGCGAGGCGGCCCGTCGACGCCGGCGTGCGCCGCATCGTGCTGACCGCGTCCGGTGGGCCGTTCCGCGTCCGGCCGTTCTCCGACCTCGATTCGGTCACCCCCGATGAGGCGTGCGCCCACCCCAACTGGGTCATGGGGCGCAAGATCTCGGTGGACTCGGCGACGATGATGAACAAGGGCCTCGAGGTGATCGAGGCCCACTGGCTGTTCAACGTCGCGCCCGAAGCGATCGAGGTCATCATCCATCCGGAAAGCGTCATCCACTCGCTCGTCGAGTACGTCGACGGATCGGTGCTCGCACAGCTGGGGAACCCCGACATGCGCACGCCGATCGCCTACGCGCTCGGGTTCCCGGAACGGATAGGCGCGGGAGTCGCATACCTGGACCTGGCGCGCATCGCCGCATTGCATTTCGAGGAACCGGACCTCGTTCGCTTCCCGTGCCTCAGGCTCGCGTACGCCGCGCTGCGGGCCGGCGGCACCGCGCCCACCGTGTTGAATGCCGCCAACGAAGTGGCGGTGGCCCAGTTCCTTGCCGGTGCCATGCGTTTCCGGCAGATCCCCGCGCTGATCGAGGACGTCCTGTCGGGCTTGAGCGCGCGCCCGGTGGCAACGCTCGACGACGTGCTCGCCGCCGACCTCGCCGCCCGCGAGCGCGCAGAGCGCTGGTTGAACGATGCCGGCGTGGCGAGGACCGCAAGGCCGCTGCGCCAGGCCGCGAGCTCGTAGCACGAGTCATGAGCCTCGCCACGACCATCATCGCTTTCCTGGTCGCCCTGGGTTCCCTGATCGTGATCCACGAGCTGGGCCACCTCCTGGTGGCGCGCTGGTGCGGCGTCAAGGTGCTGCGCTTCTCCGTCGGCTTCGGCAGGCCGCTCTGGACGAGACTCGCCGGGGCCGATCGCACCGAATGGGTAATCGCGGCCTTCCCGCTCGGCGGCTACGTCAAGATGCTCGACGAAAGAGAGGGCGCGGTCGCGGAGGCAGAGTTGCACCGCGCGTTCAACCGGCAATCCGTCTGGCGGCGCTTCGCGATCGTCGTCGCCGGCCCCGCCGCGAACTTCCTGCTGGCGGTCGTCCTGTATTGGGGGCTGTACGTACACGGCGTCCCCGGCGTCAAGCCCGTGGTCGCCGAGCCGCCGGCGGCAACGCCCGCCGCGCACGCCGGGTTCACCGCCGGAGAGGTTCTGACGAAGATAGGCGACGAGCCGGTGGCGACGTGGCAGGACGCCCGCTGGGCGCTCCTCAAGTCCGCCGTGCAGAAGGGGCAGGTCACGCTGGAAGTGCGCGACCGCCAGGGCGGGCGCGCGCAGCGCCAGCTTGATTTCTCGAGGCTCACGCCGGCCGATCTCGACGGCGATTTTCTGCGCGCGCTGGGGCTCGCCCGCTTCCAGCCGGAGCTGCCGCCCGAGATCGGCCGCATCGCCGCGGGCGGCGCCGCCGAGCGGGCCGGTTTGAAGGCGGGGGATGAAATCGTCAGCATCAACGACACCGAGGTGAGAAGCATCGATCACGCGATCACGCTGATCCGCGCAAGCCCGGGGAAGACGCTCATAGTCGCGGTCCGGCGGGGCGGCGTCCGGCTGCCCGCGGTTGCGCTGGTCCCCGACGCACACCAGGAGAAGGGGGGCGCCGTCGTGGGACGCATCAACGCGGTGCTGCAGGTAAAGCAGGAAGCGTACGCGGAGTACGTCACCCGGCAGAGCTACGGCTGGCTGGAGAGCGTCGGCAAGGCCCTCTACCGCACCTGGGACATGTCGCTCTTCACCCTCCGGATGCTCGGAAAAATGGTGGTGGGCGAAGTGTCCCTGAAGAATCTCTCCGGGCCGATCACGATCGCGGACTATGCGGGCCAATCGGCGCAGAGCGGCTGGGTGTCGTACCTGATGTTTCTCGCGCTGATCAGCATCAGTCTCGGCGTCCTGAATCTCCTGCCGGTGCCCTTATTGGATGGCGGGCATTTGATGTATTATACGGTCGAGATTTTCAAAGGCAGTCCGGTATCGGACAGGGCCGTCGAGATCGGCCAGCATGTGGGCATGGCGCTGTTGTTCACGTTGATGGTCTTCGCCCTTTATAACGATATCAATCGACTACTCGCCGGCTGATTCATGTCCTGGCTCAGATTTGCCGCGCTGCTCGTTTTTCTTCAGGCAGTCCCGGCCACAGCGCTCGAGCCGTTCGTCATCAGGGACATCCGCATAGAAGGCATCCAGCGCACGGAAGCCGGCACGGTTTTCAGCTACCTGCCGGTCAAGATCGGGGACACGCTGACCGACGAGCGCGCGGCGCAGGCGATCCGCGCGCTGTTCGCCACGGGTTTCTTCCGCGACGTGAGCCTGGAGCGGGACGGCGACGTGCTCGTGGTAATCGTGCTGGAACGGCCGTCGGTCGCGCAGATCGACTTCACGGGCGTGCGGGAGTTCAACAAGGACCAGCTCATTACCGGGATGCGCCAGATCGGCCTCGCGGACGGCCGTATCTTCGATCGCGGGCTTCTCGAAAAGGCGGAGCAGGAGCTGAAGCGCCAGTACCTGGGGCGCGGCTACTACGCCGCAGCAGTGAACACGACCGTGACGCCGCTGGAGCGCAACCGCGTCGCCCTCAATTTCAACGTAGAGGAAGGCAAGGTCGCCAAGATCCGGCAGATCAATATCATAGGCGCGCAGGCCTTCCGCGAGAGCGAGCTGGTGGGCCTGTTCGTGCTGCGCACGCCCGGTCTCATGACCTGGTTCAGCAAGCACGACCAGTACTCGCGCCCGAAGCTGTCCGCCGACCTCGAAACGCTGAGATCGCACTATCTCGACCGCGGCTACATCGAGTTCACGATCGATTCGACGCAGGTCTCGATTACCCCGGACAAGCAGGATATCTACATCACGGTGAACATCACCGAGGGCGCCAGGTTCACGGTTTCCGACGTCCGGGTGGCCGGAGAGAAGCTGGTTCCGGAAGAAGAAGTCCGCAAGCTGATCCAGCTGAAGCCGGGCGAGGTCTTCTCGCGCAACCGCCTGACGGAGTCGACCAAGCTCATCTCCGAGCGCCTCGGCAACGACGGCTACGCCTTCGCGAACGTCAACGCCGTTCCCGAAGTCGACCGCGCGAAGCAGCAGGTCGCCTTCACGTTCTTCGTCGACCCCGGCCGGCGCGTCTACGTGCGGCGCATCAACGTCGCCGGGAACACGCGAAGCCGCGACGAGGTCATCCGGCGCGAGATGCGGCAGTTCGAGGGCGCCTGGTATTCTGGCGAGAGGCTGCAATTGTCCAAGCAGCGCATAGACAAGCTGGGCTACTTCACCGAGGTGAACATCGAGACGCCGGCCGTTCAGGGCACCACCGACCAGGTCGACGTCAACGTGTCGGTAGTCGAGAAACCCACCGGCAACCTGCTGCTGGGCGCGGGATTCGGCAGCGGGGAAGGGCTGCTGCTCTCGGGATCGGTGTCGCAGAACAATATCTTCGGGTCGGGCCGTCACCTGACGGCGCAGGTGAATACGAGCAGGGTCAACACGGCCTACGTGCTGTCCTACACCGATCCCTACTGGACGGTCGACGGGGTAAGCGCGGGATTCGACGTCTACCTGAAGAAGCTCTCCGCGAACGCCGACCTGCTGGGCCGCTACGAGACGAAGACCTACGGCGGACAGTTGCGGCTCGGAGTGCCCATCTCGGAATTCAACACGATACAGTACGGCGTGGGGGCCGAGCGGACGGAAATCACGACCTTCGTTGACAGCCCTCTGATCTACCAGGATTACGTCAACACGTTCGGAGCGGAGAATACCAACGTGTTCCTGACCGTCGGGTTGACGCGCGACCAGCGCGACAGCCTGATCTATCCCACCAGCGGCAGCCTGCACAAGTTCAGCGCGGAGGTCGGCACCCCGGCGGGAACGCTGGAATATTTCAAGCTGACCTACCAGTATCAGCGCTACTTTCCGCTCACGCGGTACCTGGCGTTCATGCTGAACGGCGAGGCTGGTTACGGGGACGGTTACGGGGACACGCCTGTGCTGCCGTTCTTCAAGAACTACTTTGCGGGCGGGGTCTCGTCGGTGCGCGGCTTCAAGACCTATACCATCGGGCCGAAGGACTCGAACGGCGACCCGCGCGGCGGCACCCGCAAGCTCGTCGGCAACGCCGAGCTCCTGTTTCCGTTCCCCGGCATGGCGAACGACAAGTCGGTACGGTTGAGCGCGTTTTTCGACGCCGGCATGGTAGACGACACGTACAACGTCGACGCGTGGCGCTATTCGGCCGGCGTCGCCGCCCTGTGGGTTTCACCGTTCGGGCCGCTCAAGATCAGCATCGCGGTGCCCCTGAGGTCGGTGGAACTGGACAAGAAGCAGCCGTTCCAGTTTACTTTCGGTGGTGTGTTCTGAGAGAGCCGCGCCGGACCGCGTGACGCGGAGGAATGCCGGCTCCAAGGAGATGACATTGAAGCACTCTTATCTGACATTCGCGGCCCTGGCGCTGTGGCTCGCGGGAGCCGCGGCCGGGGCAGCGGAGCTCAAGATCGGCTTTATCGACGCCGAGCGCATCAACCGGGAGTCCGCCCCGGCCGAACGCGCCAGCAAGCAGCTCGAAAAGGAGTTCGCGCCGCGGGCGCAGGAGCTGCAGCGGCGGGAGGCCCAGATCAAGTCGCTGCAGGGTCAGCTGGAGAAGGAAAGCGTCACCATGAGCGAAAGCGACCGGCGCGCGAAGGAGCAGGAACTGGCGCGGCAGAGCCTCGATTTCCAGCGCATGCAGCGCGAATACCGGGAGGATCTGAACCTGCGGCGGAACCAGGAGCTGTCGGCGCTGTTCGAGCGCGCCAACCGCGTGATCCGGCAGATCGCCGAGGCGGAGAAGTTCGATCTCATCCTGCAGGAGGCGGTGTATCGCAGCCCGCGGATGGACATCACGGACCGGGTGCTCAAGGCGCTCGCCGAGACCAAGTAGCCGCAGCACGGTTCCGGCGGCGAACCCTTCACACCGACGCCGCTCCCGGGCACGGCAGCCATGGCACTCGGCAAGAACAGAGTCCGGCTGCAACAGGCCCACACGCTGCGTGACATCGCCGGGCGCTTCGGCGGAAAGGTGATGGGCGACCCCGGGACCCGCGTCCACCGGGTGGCCACTCTCGAGAACGCGCCGGCGGGCGCCATCGCCTTTCTCGCCAACGAACGCTACCTCCCGCAGCTGAAATCCACGCGCGCCGCCGCGGTCATCGTGAGCGAGGCCGCAAGCGGAGCAACAACGCTGCCGCGCATAGTCTGCGACAATCCTTACGCCTATTTCGCGCGGGTGTCGGTTCTGCTCAATCCGCCAACGCCTGCGAGGACGGGCGTCCATCGAACGGCGGTCGTGGACCGGTCCGCGGCGCTGGCGGCCGGCGTATCCGTCGGACCACACGCCGTGATCGGACCGCGCGTGAAGGTGGGGGCGGGAAGCGTGATCGGCGCCGGCTGCGTCGTCGGAGAGGACGCGGCCATCGGTGCGGGCACGCGGCTATTTCCCAACGTGACCGTGTACCACGCCTGCGTGATCGGCGACCGCGTGACCGTGCACTCCGGGGCGGTCATAGGCGCCGACGGTTTCGGTATCGCCCTGGAAGGGGAGCGCTGGCTCAAGGTTCCGCAGATCGGGCGCGTCATCATCGGCAACGACGTCGAAATCGGCGCGAATACGACGATCGACCGCGGCGCGATCGACGACACCGTCATCGAGGACGGTGTGAAGCTCGACAACCAGATCCAGGTGGCGCACAACGTCCACATCGGCGCGCACACCGCGATCGCCGCCTGCACCGGGATCGCGGGCAGCGCGCGGATAGGACGCTTCTGCAGGATCGGCGGACATTCGGGGATCGCCGGGCACATCACGCTCGCGGACCGTGTGGAGATTTCCGCTCATACCATCATCACGCGGTCCCTGGACCAGCCCGGGACCTACACGGGGGCGTACCCGTTCGAGCCGAACGCCAAGTGGCGCCGGACCGCGGTGTCCATCAGGCATCTCACCGAGTTGATCGAGCGCGTGCGCGCGCTCGAGAAGAAGCAGTCCGGTCCGGAAAGGAGCGAGCCGTGAGCAGCATGGACATCAAGGAGGTGCTGCAGTACCTGCCGCACCGCTATCCGTTTCTGCTGATTGACCGCGTGCTCGACTGCGAGCCCGCCAAGCGCATCATTGCGTTGAAGAACGTCACCATCAACGAGCCCTTCTTCGTCGGACATTTCCCGCACCATCCGATCATGCCCGGTGTGATGATCATAGAGGCGCTGGCGCAAGCCGCGGCCATCCTCTCGTTCCGGACGATGGAGCACAAGGCGGACCAGCGCCTGATCTACTATTTCGTCGGCATCGACGGCGCCCGCTTCAAGCGCCCCGTCGTGCCGGGAGATGCGCTGGTGCTGGAAGTGGCGCTCAAGCGCCGGGCCCGCGGCATATGGATGTTCAGCGGCGAGGCGCGCGTCAACGACACCGTGGCGGCCGAGGCGCAGCTCATGTGCACGCCGCGCGGCGTCGACGATGCCCGGAACGGCGCATGAGCGATCTGCCTTCGCTGGACTTTACCCGGTGATCCATCCCACTGCGATCGTCTATGCGGGAGCGGAGATCGCCGAGGGCGTCGATATCGGTCCCTATGCCGTGATCGGACCGCACGTGAAGATCGGTCCGGGCAACCGCATCGGCCCGCACGCGGTCATCTCGGGGCACACGCGCATAGGAGCCAACAACCGGATCTTCCAGTTCGTCTCGCTCGGCGAGATTCCCCAGGACAAGAAGTACGGGGGCGAGCCGACGCAACTGGAGATCGGCGACGACAACACGATCCGCGAGTTCTGCACGTTCAACTGCGGCACCGTCCAGGACGAGGGCGTGACCCGCGTCGGAAACCACAATTGGATCATGGCGTACGTCCACGTGGCGCACGACTGCCGGGTCGGGAACCACACCGTGCTCGCCAACTGCACCCAGCTAGCCGGCCACGTGCTGGTGGACGATCACGCAATCCTCGGCGGCTTCACCGGGGTGCACCAGTTCTGCCGGGTCGGCGCCCACAGCATCACGGGAGTGGGAACGGTAGTGCTACAGGACGTCCCGCCTTTCGTCATGGCCTCGGACGATTCGGCGCGGCCGTACGGCATCAACGGCGAGGGGCTCAAGCGGCGCGGGTTCACGGGCGCGACGATCACCCGGCTGAAGCGCGCCTACAAGACGCTCTACAAGTCCGGCCTCACGCTGGAGCAGGCGCGGCGCGAGCTGGCGCGGCAGGTGGAGGAGTGCCCCGAAGTGCAGGCGATCCTCGACTTTCTGGCGGGCTCGAAGCGGGGCATCATCCGCTAGGCACGGGATGAACACCCCGCCTGTCACGATCGGCATGGTCGCCGGCGAGCCTTCCGGCGACCTGCTGGGGGCGCATCTCATCAAAGCGCTCACCGCGTGCGTGCCCGGCGCCCGGTTCGTCGGCATCGGTGGACCGAAGATGCGCGCAGCCGGCATGGACGTGCTCTATCCCCTCGACAAGCTCGCGGTCCGCGGCTACGTCGAGGTCATCCGGCATTATTCGGAGATTCGCGGGATACGTAACCGGCTGGCCGAGCGCTTACTGAGAGAGCCGCCGACTCTCTTCATCGGCGTGGACGCGCCCGATTTCAACCTCGGCCTGGAAGCGCGCCTGAAGGCGGCCGGCGTACCCACCGTGCATTACGTCAGCCCGTCCATCTGGGCGTGGCGGGCCGGACGCATCCGCAAGATCCGGCGCGCCGTCTCGAAGATGCTCCTCGTATTCCCGTTCGAGGCCGCTATCTACGAGCGCGCCGGGATACCTGCCGCGTACGTCGGACATCCGCTTGCGGACATTCTCACCGGGTTTCCCGACCGCGCGGCCATGCGCGAGCAGCTACGGGTGCCGCGCGCGGGAAAAATCATCGCTCTGCTTCCCGGCAGCCGCGTGAGCGAGCTGAAGCAGATGGGTGGCCTCTTCGTGGACGCCGCGCTCCGGATAGCGGCGGCGGTGCCCGAGGCGGTCTTCCTCGCGCCGCTCGCGACGCGCGAGACGCGGGACCTCTTCGAGGCGGAATTGCACCGCCGCGACACCGGGGAGCTGCGGTTGACGGTGCTCTTCGGCCACGCGCACGAGGCCATGGCGGCGGCCGACGTCGTGCTGGTCGCCTCGGGCACCGCGACCCTCGAAGCCGCGCTGCTCAGGCGCCCCATGGTAATCACGTATCGCATGCCGCGGCTGTCATGGTGGATGATGCGCCCGCAGGCGTTGCAGCCGTATTTCGGCCTGCCTAACATCCTCGCGGGCGAGTTCCTGGTTCCCGAGCTGATGCAGGACAAAGCCACGCCCGAGAACCTGGCGGCGGCCGTCCTGAAATTGCTGGAGGACGACTCGCTGCGGCGCCGGCTGGAGGAGCGGTTCGATGCGATGGGACGGGAATTGCGCCGCAACACCGCTGCCGAGGCCGCGCGGGAGATTCTGCCTCTCCTCGACGGGAGCACGAGATGAGCGCGCGCGGCCCCGCCTGCGGGGTCGACGAAGCGGGGCGCGGTCCGCTGGCCGGCCCCGTGTTCGCGGCGGCGGTGGTTCTCGGCCGCGGCGCGCGCATTTCCGGTCTGGCCGATTCCAAGCAGCTCACGGAGCGGCAGCGCCTGGAGCTGGCGGAAGAGATCCGCGCGCGCGCGGTCAGCTGGGCGGTCGCAACCGCGAGTGTGGAGGAAATCGACTCGCTCAACATCCTGCGCGCGAGCCTCCTCGCCATGGGCCGGGCGGTCGAGCGGCTCGCCGTCACGCCGCATCGGGCGCTCATCGACGGGCTCTATTGTCCCGAGCTCGCGATGCCCGCGCGGGCGATCGTGAGAGGAGATGCGACCGTCGCCGCGATCTCCGCCGCTTCCATCATGGCGAAGGTGGCGCGGGACGAGGAGATGCAGGCCGTGCACCGGCTGCATCCCGGCTACGGCTTCGACCGTCACAAGGGTTACGCCACATCGGAGCACCTGGAGGCGCTGCGGCGGCTGGGCGCGTGCGAGGCGCACCGGCGCAGCTTCGCCCCGGTGCGCGAGGCGCTCGTCATGCAGTTTCGGCTCTTCTAGCATGGCTTTGCGCGTGGCGCGAATTCGGCAAACAGCCGGCGCAGGCTTTCCCGCTCGCGCCCCACGGTGACGAGATGCCGGCGGGCGCGGCACTGCGCCTTGAGCAGACGGTAATAGCCCGGATCGTTCTCCGCGCGCCACAGCAGGCGCAGCAGCCGAGCCCAGCGCGCGGCGGTGTTCCAGTTGCCGTGGCGCGTGGCTGCCGCCGCGGGCGTGACGAGCGCGATTTTCATCGTGAGGCGTTCCGGATAGACTGGACTTTGGAGTCCTGAGTCGCACACGAGCCGATTCTATGCTGCCGAGACCCGCACGGGAGCATCTCGATGCCCGGAGCTTGCGCCGCCTGCTGCGGGACGCACGCGAACGCACGCTGGGACTCGCGCACGCCCTGACGGGCAGCCAGCTGCTCGGGCCGAAGCTGGCGATCGTCAATCCGCCCTTGTGGGAGCTCGGTCATCTGGCCTGGTTCCAGGAGCACTGGTGCCTGCGCTACCGGCCGGGCGCCACGAAAGAGGCCTCCGTCCTGGCGCACGCCGACGAGTTGTACGATTCGGCGGCGGTCCCGCACGGTACGCGATGGGATCTGCTCCTGCCGGATATCGAGGCCACGCTGGGCTATCTCGAACGGGTGCTCAACCGGGTGCTCGATCGTCTCGAGCGCGAGGGACCCACGGAGCACCTGCGCTATTTCACGCAGCTTGCCGCGTTTCACGAGGAAATGCATTGCGAGGCGTTCACCTATACGCGCCAGACGCTCGGCTATCGCGCGCCGGTAGCGCATGCACTCAGGGCCGTGTCCGAGCACGGCGCGTGGCCGGGCGACGCCGAAATTCCCGGTGGCGAGTTCATGCTCGGTGCGCCGCCCGAGAGCCCGGCGTTCGTGTTCGATAATGAGAAATGGGCGCACCCCGTCAAGCTGGCGCCTTTTCGCATCGCGCGGGCCGCAGTCACGAATGCCGAGTTTCTCGCCTTCGTGGAGGACGGCGGCTACGCGACGCGCGAGCTGTGGAGCGAAGCCGGGTGGCGCTGGCGCGAGCGGGCCGGCGCGTCATGCCCGGTGTACTGGCTGGCGCAGGATGGCAGGTGGCTGCAACGCCGTTACGACCGGATTGTTCCGCTGCGCCCACATGCCGCGCTCATTCACGTCTGCTGGTTCGAAGCCGATGCGTATTGCCGCTGGGCCGGACGACGGCTGCCGACGGAAGCAGAGTGGGAGGCCGCGGCAGCCGGCGCGCCCGTGGCGCTGGAAAAGCGAACGTATCCCTGGGGAGAAACAGCGCCGGGCGCGGAGCACGCAAATCTGTACGGTGTGCTCGGCGACGCGGCGGACGTCGCCGCATTTCCGGCAGGTGACAGTGCCTGGGGCTGCCGGCAGATGCTCGGCAACGTATGGGAATGGACCGCCGACTGGTTCGCGCCATACCCGGGGTTCGTGCGCGATCCTTACAAGGAATATTCCGAGCCGTGGTTCGGCGATCACAAAGTGCTGCGCGGCGGGTGCCATGCAACGCGCGCCGCGCTCCTCACCAATACCTGGCGCAATTTCTATACACCCGACCGGCGCGACGTGTTTGCGGAGTTCCGGACTTGCGCGATCGACTGATGGTCGTGACAGACAAGAGCAAGGAGTGTCGAGTGTCGAGTGTCGAGTGGGCGCCACACTCGGTTCCGTCATCACTCGTCACTCGTCACCCGTCACTCGTCACGGAGTTTCCGTGACCCTCATCCGCTCCGCGGACAACCCGCGCTTCAAGGCGCTCCTGAAGCTCGTGCAGTCCTCCCGGGAGCGAAGCAGGGCCGGCCTGTCGGTGCTCGACGGCGCGTACCTGGTAGCGGCATATCGCGACCGCGTCGGCATTCCGGAAGAGCTGGTCGTGAGCGCGACCGGGCGCGACGACGCCGCGATCCGGACAATCGTCGCACGAGTGTCGCCGCTCGAGCCGCTGGTGCTGGCCGATGCCCTCTTCGCCCGGCTTTCATCGGTGGTCACCCCGACGGGAATCATCGGTGTCGTCAAGACCCCGCGCCCCGATCCGGCCCCCCCGCTGACCGGACCCTGTCTCATGATCGAAGACCTGCAGGATCCGGGTAACCTCGGCTCGATCCTGCGCTCGGCCGCGGCCGCGGCGATACCGCACGTGCTGCTCTCGAAAGACTCGGTCCAGGCCTGGTCGCCCCGCGTGCTGCGTGCCGGCATGGGCGCGCACTTCCTGCTGCGCATACACGAGGGGATCGATCTCGAGATGGCGGCGCGCGCGTTCGAGGGACGGATCATCGCAACCGCCCTGCGCGCGCGGCGGACGGTGTTCCAGGAAGACCTGCGAGGTCCGGTCGCGCTCGTTTTCGGCAACGAGGGCGGCGGCATCTCGGAGCGGCTGCTCGGCGCGGCGCATGCCGTGGTCGCCATACCCATGCCCGGCAGCACCGAGTCGCTCAACGTTGCCGCCGCTGCCGCCGTGTGTCTCTTCGAGAGGGTGCGGCAACTGCAGACCGGAGACTAGAGGCCAGAGACTGGAGACTGGTGCTCTCTAGTGCCTAGTCCCCAGTCTCTAGTCCCTAATAGATGCGCCGCTGCAGCTTCGCCGCTTGCAGGATCGTGGTGGCAAGCTCCTCGACCGATTTGCTGGTGGCGTCGAGGAACGGTATGCCTTCCTGGTGCATCAGCGCTTCCGCCATGCGTATTTCGTACTCGCAATTGGCCAGAGTCGCGTAATTCTTGCCGAAGCGCCGGTCGTTGCTCATGTGCTTCACGCGTTCCGTCCGGATTTCCTCCAGCCGTTTCGCCGCGATGGTCAGCCCGTAGAGGCGTCCGCGGAACTGCTGTATTTCGGAAGGGAGCTTCATGGTGGGAAAGTCATCGGGCGTCAGCGGGTAGTTGGCAGCGCGGATCCCGAACTGCATGGCGAGGTAGAGCGAGGTCGGGGTCTTGCCGCTGCGCGATACCCCGACCAGGATGATGTCCGCCTCCGCCAGGTCGCGCTTCGCCAGTCCGTCGTCGTGCGCGATCGCGTAGTTCACTGCCTCGATCCGATGGTAGTAGTTGACGACGTCCGAAACGGCATGGCTGCGGCCCATCACGTGCGAGGCATGCATGCCCAGCTCGCGCTCGAGCGGGCCGATGAACATCTCGAAGCAGTCCAGGAAGAGCGCGTTGGCCCGGCCCACGACCGCCGCGATCTCGGTTCGCGCGAGCGTGCTGATCACGAGAGGCCGAACGCCGTCCTCCGCAGCCTGCCGGTTGATCTGCGCGACGACATCCCGCGCCTTCTCGATCGAGTCCACGAAAGGCAGAGTGACCTCGTTGAAGCCCACCTCGTCGCTGAACTGGGTGAGCAGGCTGTGTCCCAGCATCTCCGCGGTGATGCCGGTGCGGTCGGACACGAAAAAGGCGGCGCGCTTCTGCGTCATTCCCATTAAAATAGCTGGTTTTTCGGGCACATACAATTCGAGGCTATGAGCGACAGTCCCTTGATACTCGATCTTGCCGCGGTGCGCGCGGCCGACGTGGCGAACGTCGGCGGCAAGAATTCCTCTCTCGGCGAGCTGATCAGCCAGCTGTCGGGCGCGGGTGTGCGGGTGCCGGGCGGTTTCGCGACGACGGCGCAAGCCTACCGGGAGTTTCTGGCACAGGACGGACTCGACCGGCGCGTCGCAGAGCGCCTGGCCGCGCTCGATGCCAACGACGTGGCGGCGCTCGCCCGAGCGGGACAGGAGATCAGGAACTGGCTGACCGCCCAGCCTTTTCCCGTCCGGCTGGAGCGCGAGATCGCGGCGGCCTACGACAGGCTCGCGGACGGGGCGGGCGCGGAAGCGTCGTTCGCGGTGCGCTCTTCCGCCACAGCGGAGGACCTGCCGGACGCGTCGTTCGCGGGCCAGCAGGAGACCATACTCAACGTGCGCGGGAGGGATCACCTGCTCGGCGCCGTCAAACAGGTCTACGCTTCGCTCTACAACGACCGCGCCATCTCGTACCGGGTGCACCAGGGTTACACCCACGAGACGGTCGCGCTGTCCGTCGGCGTGCAGCGCATGGTACGGAGCGATCTCGCCGCGAGCGGCGTGATCTTCACGCTCGACACCGAGTCCGGCTTCGACCAGGTCGTTCTCATAACGTCCTCCTACGGCCTGGGCGAAACGATCGTCCAGGGTCAGGTCAATCCCGATGAGTTCTACGTCTACAAGCGCGGGCTGGAGGAAGGCCGGAAAGCCATTCTGCGGCGCGGCCTGGGCTCGAAAGCGGTGAAGATGGTGTACGGCGCGGCGGGGGAGGCCGGACAGACGGTGAAGACCGTCAGCGTGCCGGTCGCGGAGCGCCGGGCCTTCTCGATCAACGATGCCGAGGTGGAGGAACTGGCCCGCTACGCGATGGCGATCGAGGCCCACTACGGCAGGCCGATGGATATCGAGTGGGGCAAGGACGGGCTGGACGGCAAGCTCTACGTGCTGCAGGCGCGTCCGGAAACGGTCAAGGCGCGGGAAAAGGCCGAGACGCAGCGGCGCTACCGCCTGAAGGAGCGTTCGGAGATCCTGGCGACCGGGCGCTCGATCGGGCAGCGCATAGGCAGCGGCCCGGTCCGGATCATCCAGAACTCAGCCGAGATGAACCGTGTGCGCGACGGCGACGTTCTGGTCACCGACATGACCGATCCCGACTGGGAGCCGGTGATGAAGCGCGCGTCCGCCATCGTCACCAATCGCGGAGGCCGTACCTGCCACGCCGCCATCATCGCGCGCGAGCTGGGCATACCCGCGGTCGTCGGCTGCGGCGACGCGACCCAGGTCCTGAGGGACGGCAGGCCCGTCACCGTGTCCTGCGCGGAAGGCGATACGGGATTCGTGTACCGCGGCCAGCTGGAAGTGGAAATCATCGATCTCTCGCTCGAATCCATACCGAAGGCGCCGGTCAAGATCACCATGAACGTCGGCAACCCCGAGCTCGCCTTCGAGTTCCGGAGATTGCCGAACGAAGGCGTCGGCCTCGCCCGGCTGGAGTTCATCATCGCGCGCATGATCGGCGTGCACCCGCGGGCGGTGCTGGCCTACCCGGATCTCCCGGGCGATCTGCGGGCGGCGGTCGAGGAGCATAGCGCCGGCTACGCCGATCCGGTGACCTTCTACGTCGAGAAGCTCACCGAAGGCGTCGCCACCCTCGGCGCGGCGTTCTGGCCCAAGCCGGTCATCGTCAGGCTCTCCGACTTCAAGTCGAACGAGTATTCGAGCCTCGCCGGGGGCAAGCTCTACGAGCCGCGCGAGGAGAACCCGATGCTGGGCTTCCGCGGCGCGTCGCGCTATATAGCCTCTTCTTTCCGGGACTGCTTCGCGCTCGAATGCCGCGCGTTGAAGAAAGTGCGCGACGAGATGGGGCTCACCAACGTCGAGATCATGGTGCCGTTCGTGCGCACGGTCGACGAGGCGAAGAAGACGATCGGGATCTTGGCGGAGCAAGGCCTCAAGCGGGGCGAGAACGGCCTGCGCGTCATCATGATGTGCGAAATCCCCTCCAACGCGCTCCTCGCCGACCAGTTCCTGGAGCATTTCGACGGCTTTTCCATCGGCTCCAACGATCTCACCCAGATGACGCTCGCCCTCGATCGCGACTCGAGCCTCGTCGCCGACGCGTTCGACGAGCGCGACCCCGCGGTGAAGCACATGCTGCATCTCGCCATCCAGGCGTGCCGCAAGGCCGGCAAATACGTCGGAATCTGCGGCCAGGGGCCGTCGGACCATCCGGACCTGGCGCAATGGCTGGTCGAGGAGGGCATCGAGAGCCTCTCGCTCAACCCGGATACCGTGGTGGAGACGTGGCTGTACCTCGCAAACCTCGCAAAAGGGGGCGCGTCGAAGGGTTGAGTGCCCGGATTCCTTGGAATCCGCGGGCTTTTTCTATAAAATAGGCAAACCGCTGGCCTATGCGATGACGACTAAATTTATCTTTGTCACAGGTGGTGTAGTTTCCTCCCTGGGCAAAGGTATCTCCGCCGCCTCTCTCGCCACCGTCCTCGAATCGCGCGGCCTCAAGCTTTCGATGGTCAAGCTGGATCCCTATCTCAACGTGGATCCGGGAACCATGAGCCCGTTCCAGCACGGCGAAGTGTTCGTCACCGAGGACGGCGCGGAGACCGACCTCGATCTCGGCCACTACGAGCGCTTTCTTCACGCCAAGATGAGCCGGCGCAACAATTTCACCACCGGCCAGATCTACGAGAGCGTGATCAGGAAAGAGCGCCACGGCGACTATCTCGGCGGAACGGTGCAGGTCATTCCGCATATCACCGACGAGATCAAGCTGTTCATCCGCCGCGGGGCGGGGGACGCCGAAGTCGCGATCGTGGAGATCGGCGGCACCGTGGGCGACATCGAGTCGCTGCCGTTCCTCGAGGCCATCCGGCAGATGGCGATCGAGCTGGGCAAGGACAACTACTGCTTCATCCACCTGACGCTGGTGCCGTACGTCGCGGCCGCGGGCGAGATCAAGACCAAGCCCACGCAGCACTCCGTGAAAGAGCTGCGCGAGATCGGCATACAGCCCGACGTGCTCCTGTGCCGCGCGGACCGGCCGATCCCGGAGGACGAGCGCAGGAAGATCGCGCTCTTCACCAACGTTCCGGTGGAGGCCGTAATCTCGGCGTTCGACGTGGACAGCATCTACAAGATCCCGACGATGCTGCATCGCCAGGATCTCGATCAAATCGTCTGCCGCAAGCTCGGCCTCGACCCGCCCCCGGCGAATCTCTCCACCTGGGAAAAGCTGGTCTACGCGCTCGAGCATCCGCAGGGCACCGTCAACATCGCGCTGGTCGGCAAGTACGTGGACCTGACGGAGTCGTACAAGTCGCTCACCGAGGCGCTGATCCACGCGGGCATCCACACCGGCGCCAAGGTCAGGATCCATTACGTCGATTCCGAGACCATAGAGAAGAGCGGCAGCGGCTCGCTGGCCGCCATGGACGCCATCCTGGTGCCGGGCGGATTCGGACAGCGCGGTGTCGAAGGGAAGATGAAGGCGATCCGCTACGCCCGGGAGAGCGGAATTCCCTATCTCGGGATATGCCTGGGCATGCAGCTCGCGGTGATCGAGCACGCACGCGACGTCTCCGGGATGGCCGATGCCCACAGCACGGAATTCGACCCGGATACCCCGCACCCGGTGATCGCGCTCATCACGGAATGGCAGGACCGGGACGGCAGGATAGAGCGCCGCGACGCAAGCTCGGATCTGGGCGGCACCATGCGTCTGGGCGGCCAGGAGTGCCTGCTGGAGCCGGGCTCGATGGCCCGGGGCATCTACGGCCAGGACCGCGTGACGGAGCGTCATCGCCACCGCTACGAGGTGAACGACCATTACCTTCCGCGCCTGGTCGAATCGGGCATGAAGGTGAGCGGGCGGTCCGCCAAGGACGGCCTGTGCGAGATGATCGAGCTGCCCGGCCATCCGTGGTTCGTCGGCTGCCAGTTTCACCCTGAATTCACTTCGACCCCGCGCCAGGGGCATCCCTTGTTCAAGGCGTTTGTTCAGGCCGCGCTGGCCCAAGCGAGATCTGCGGCCACGCCAGCCCCCGAAGAGCCGGGACGCCTGAAGAGCATAGCCTGAGCGAGGATCGCCGTTGCGAACCGCCGGTACCCCTTATGAAGCTCTGCGGCTTCGAAGCCGGGCTCGATAAGCCCCTGTTCGTAATAGCCGGTCCCTGCGTCGTGGAATCCCTGCAGCTTGCGATCGACACGGCGGGCCATTTGAAGGATACGTGCGCCGTTCTGGACGTGCCTTTTATCTACAAATCGTCGTACGACAAGGCCAATCGGACATCCATAAAATCCTTTCGTGGCCTGGGTATAGAAGAAGGTCTTAAGATTCTGAGTGAAGTAAAGAGGCAGCTCAAAGTCCCGGTCCTTACCGACGTGCACGAGATGGAAGAGATCGCGGAAGTCGCGGACGTTGTGGACGTGCTTCAGACACCGGCCTTCCTGTGCCGGCAGACCAATTTCATCCAGGCCGTCGCGGCGGCCGGCAGGCCGGTCAACATCAAGAAAGGCCAGTTTCTCGCGCCTGGCGACATGAAGAACGTCGTGGAAAAGGCCAAGGCAGCGAGTAAGAGCGACAACATCCTGGTGTGCGAGCGCGGCGCATCGTTCGGCTACAACAACCTCGTTTCCGACATGCGCTCGCTCATGATCATGCGAGATACCGGTTGTCCGGTCGTGTTCGACGCCACGCACTCGGTGCAGCTGCCCGGCGGCCAGGGTTCCATGAGCGGCGGGCAGCGTGAGTTCGTGCCGGTGCTCGCCCGGGCGGCCGTCGCTGCCGGGATCGCCGGCGTGTTCATGGAAACCCATCCGAACCCCGACAAAGCCCTGTCCGACGGCCCCAATGCCTGGCCGCTCGGGCTCATGAAGCCGCTGCTGGAGACGTTGAAGGCGCTGGACGATCTGGTGAAGAGTCGGCCTCGCGCCGAAGACATGCTTTAACGAACAGAACAATAACCCTCAGGGACACCGATGAGCGCGATCGTCGACGTAATAGCAAGAGAGATACTGGATTCCCGCGGCAATCCGACGGTCGAGGCGGACGTGCTGCTGGAGTCGGGCGTCATGGGCCGCGCCGCCGTGCCCTCGGGTGCGTCGACCGGCAGCCGGGAAGCGATAGAGCTGCGGGACGAGGACGCCCGCCGCTACGGGGGTAAGGGCGTCCTGAAGGCCGTGGAGAACGTCAACACGGAGATCTGCGAAGCGATCATCGGCGTGGATGCGACCGAGCAGAGCTTCGTGGACAAGACGTTGAACGATCTCGACGGGACCGACAACAAGTCGCGGCTGGGCGCGAACGCGGTGCTCGCGGTTTCGCTCGCCGTCGCCAAGGCCGCGGCGGAGGAGTCGGGGTTGCCGCTGCATCGCTATCTCGGCGGCGCGGGCACGCTGTCCATGCCGGTGCCGATGATGAATGTCATCAACGGCGGCGCGCACGCCGACAACGGGCTGAACATGCAGGAGTTCATGGTCGTCCCGGTGGGCGTGACATCGTTCCGCGAGGGCCTGCGCTGCGGGGCCGAGATATTCCAGGCGCTGAAGAAGATCCTCAAGGACCGGGGCCTTTCCACCGCGGTGGGCGACGAGGGGGGCTTTGCGCCGCGCCTGCCCAAGCACGAGGCCGCGCTCAAGCTCGTGATCGAGGGGATAGAGGCCGCGGGCTATCGCCCCGGCGAGGACGTCGCGCTCGCCCTCGATTGCGCCAGCTCGGAATTCCATGCGGATGGGGAGTACACGCTCGCCTCCGAGGGGCTCACGATGAGCGCCGCGCAGTTCGCCGATTACCTCGAGGAATGGGTGAACAAGTACCCGATCATCAGCATCGAGGACGGCATGGCCGAGGACGATTGGGAAGGATGGAAGCTCCTCACCGCGCGCCTCGGCAAGAAGGTGCAGCTCGTGGGCGACGATATCTTCTGCACCAATACGCGCTATCTCAGGCAGGGAATAGAGCGAGGCGTCGCCAATTCCATCCTGATCAAGGTGAACCAGATCGGCACCCTGACGGAAACTTTCGCGGCGATCGAGATGGCGCGCCGCGCAGCTTACACCGCCGTCGTCTCGCACCGTTCGGGCGAGACCGAGGACACCACGATCGCCGACATCGCGGTGGCCACGAACGCCCTGCAGATCAAGACCGGCTCGCTGTCACGCTCCGACCGGCTCGCCAAGTACAACCAGCTGCTGCGCATCGAGGAAGACCTCGGGGAGACCGCGGCGTACCCCGGGCGCGGCGCTTTCTACCAGCTTCGGTGAGGCTCCTGGCCCTTACCCTGGCGGGGCTGATACTGCTCTCCCAGTATCCCCTCTGGCTGGGCAAGGGCGGGTGGCTGCGGGTGTGGGAAGTCGAGAGGCAGATCCGGACGCAACGCGAGGCGAACCGCCAGCTGCAGGCCCGCAACCAGTCGCTGGACGCCGAGGTGCGGGACCTCAAGGTCGGGCTCGACGCCATCGAGGAGCGCGCGCGGAGCGAACTGGGGATGATCCGGCAGAACGAGATCTTCTTCCAGTTGATCGACGAAAAATCCACAGCGCAGCGATGATCGTTGCAAATGCAGGCGACCGCAGGCGCGCGGCGGACGCTGCCCACTTCCGAATCGAGGCATGACTGCCACCGTAATCGATGGCGCGGCGATCGCGCAGAGCATCTATGCTGCGCTCGGCCCGCGCGTGCAGGCCCTCGCGGCACGAGGCGTGAAGCCGGGCCTTACCGCGGTGCAGTTCGGGGACAACCCTGCCTCCCGGGTCTACGTTCGCAACAAGATGCGCGCCTGCGAAGCAGCGGGACTGGATTCGGAGGTGCGACATTTTCCCGAGGACTGTCCGGAGGCGACCGCGCTCGGGATCATCGGCGACCTGAACGCCGACCCGGCGGTGCACGGCATACTGGTGCAGTTGCCGCTGCCCGCGCATCTCGACGCGCACAGAATGACGCAGGCGATACTCCCGGCGAAGGACGTGGACGGCTTCAACTGGGAGAATCTCGGCGGGCTCATCGCCGGCAAGCCGACTTTCGAGCCCTGCACGCCCAGGGGAGTCGTGATGCTGCTCGATCGGGCGGGCGTGAAGCTGGAAGGCAGGGACGCTGTCATCGTCGGGCGCAGCAACATCGTCGGCAAGCCGCTTGCGCTCATGCTCGTAAACCGCGGCGCGACAGTCACGGTCTGCCACACCCGGACTGCCGATCTCGCGCGCCGCACGCGAGAGGCCGACATCCTCGTCGCGGCGGCGGGTCGCGTGGAGCTCATCTCCGCTCCCATGGTCAAGCCCGGCGCTGCCGTCATCGACGTCGGGATCAATCGCGACGCGGCGGGAAAGCTCGTCGGCGACGTGGATTTCGCGGGCGTGCGCAATGTGGCGGGTTGGATCACGCCGGTTCCCGGCGGCGTGGGGCCCATGACCGTCGCGATGCTGATCGACAACACCGTACTGGCGGCGGAGCGCGCCGCCGGTCTGGCGGGCTGAATCAGCAGTAAAACGAATTCGCGAAGTTGAACAGCATCTCCGGCGTCAGGTAGCCGCGAAATCCCACGTAGCTCACCAGGGCGGACAGCACGATCAGCATCAGCCACATCAGGATGCGCCGGGTTTGGGTCATCGCGACAGTTTACCGCCGCGAATGCCTGCTTTCTGCTGCCGGATACCTCTGCGGCGGACGCGGGCATTAGCAAATAAGTTGAAAGTCTTGAGCCGGTCCCCAGACTCGGCCACAATCGCATGTTTTGATGGATAAATTCCCCGACCGGCGCACGCCCATGACGGAAATCCGTGCCGCCGGCCCCGCCATGCTCACGCCAGCCTTCGGATTCTCGTTTTCGGACCTGTACGACAGCGGCGCGCTCGCGCGGCTCGATGCGGCGTTCCTCGATTTCGTGGCCGGGGCGGATGACGGGCTCTCCGAGAAGCTCGCGGCCGCGCGCCGCGAGCCCGCCGCGCTTGCCGCGAAGGAAGAGTCCGAGCTGCTCCTCGCAGTCGCGCCCCATCTCGAGGACTTCATCGCGCGGCTTTTCCGGATCGAAGGGGAGGTGCGCGCCCTGTCGGAACGGCACCACGAGCTTGCTCCCCTGTACTCGATCAAACGCCTGTTCGTTCAGCGCAAAGCCATGCACAGGTTCAAGGCGGAGGAGGCGAGCGCCTTCGACGGGGTGGCGCTCGAGCACGACCTCGAGCGATTGCTGGGCGAATCCTTCAGTGAGCTGGCCTTCGCGCGGCGCGTTACCGAATGGCAGAAAGACGAGGCGGGCAACGCCGCGGCACTGGAAACAGCGTTGCGCTACGCGGCGTGGTCCGCGCACTCCGCGGCGGGCAGAAAGCGCCATCACGCCGGTATTCTCTTCAAGGTGCCCGCAAAACTGGATCCGCAGCGGCTCGTTCCGGTCATCGAGGAGAAGCGTGAAGGCTACTCCGCCTTCCGGCTCTCCGACGCGCATCTCAGGCGGCGGGAGGGATTCAAGCTGACCGATGCCGGGACCGATCTCGCCGGCGCGCTCGACGAGACCAATTACTGCATCTGGTGCCACGAGCAGGGCAAGGATTCGTGCTCCAGAGGACTCAAGGAGAAAGCGCCCAGGGCGGAGGGCGCGGCGCAATTCAAGAAGAGCCCCTTCGGAGTGACGCTGGCCGGCTGTCCGCTCGACGAGAAGATCTCGGAATTCCAGAAGGCGAAGAGTGAAGGCCATGCGATCGGCGCTCTCGCCATCATCGTGGTGGACAACCCGATGGCGGCGGCGACCGGTCACCGGATCTGCAACGACTGCATGAAGTCGTGCATCTACCAGAAGCAGGAGCCCGTCAACATACCGCAGGCCGAGACCCGGACGCTGAAGGACGTGCTGGAGCTGCCCTGGGGGTTCGAGATCTACTCGCTGCTTACCCGCTGGAACCCGCTCAACGTGCGCTCGCCGTATCCCGGGCGGCCGACCGGCAAGCGCGTGCTCGTGGCGGGCATGGGGCCGGCCGGGATGGCGCTGTCCCATTACCTGCTGAACGAAGGCCACACGGTAATCGGTATCGACGGGCTCAAGATCGAGCCGCTGCCTCCCGAGCTGTCCGGCGTGGACGCTCGGGGCGCGCGGGTGCCGTTCGTTCCGGTGCGCGACGCGCGCACGCTCTACGAATCCCTGGACAACCGGGTCATGGCGGGTTTCGGCGGCGTCGCGGAATACGGCATCACCGTGCGCTGGGACAAGAATTTCCTCAAGGTGCTGCGCCTGCTGCTGGAGCGCCGCCGGGCGTTCGCGATGTTCGGCGGGGTGCGTTTCGGCGGCACGCTGAGCGCCGGGGAAGCCTTCGCGCTGGGCTTCGATCACGTGTCCCTCGCCATCGGAGCCGGGCGCCCGACCGTGCTCGATCTGCCCAACGGCCTCGCGCGGGGCGTGCGCACGGCTTCGGATTTCCTCATGGCGCTGCAGCTGACGGGCGCGGCGAAGACCGACTCGATCGCGAACATGCAGCTGCGGCTTCCCGTCGTGGTTATCGGCGGGGGCCTGACCGCGATCGACACCGCGACGGAATCGCTCGCGTATTATCCGCTGCAGGTGGAGAAGTTCCTCCTGCGCTACGAGCTTCTCGCCCGCAGGCACGGGGAGGCGGCGGCGCGTATCGCATGGACCGTAGAGGAACGCGTGGTTGCCGACGAGTTTCTCTCCCATGGCCGCGCGCTGCGCGCGGAGAGAGCGCGCGCGGCCGCGGAAGGGCGCGAGCCCAGGTTGCTCGAGCTGCTCCAGTCGTGGGGCGGCGTCACCATCGCCTACCGCAGGCGCCTCGTCGACAGCCCTTCGTATACCCTCAATCACGAGGAAGTGGCCAAGGCGATGGAGGAGGGCGTGCGCTTTGCGGAGGGCCTTACGCCGCTCGCTATCGAAACGGACGACACCGGCTCGGCCCGCTCGCTGCGCGTTTCCGTGCAGCGCCTCGGCGCGGACAGCAAGTGGACCGAGGAGCGCCAGGCCGAGCTGCCGGCGAAAACCATCCTGATCGCAGCGGGCACACAGCCCAATACGGTGCTGGCGCGGGAGGACGCGGCGACCTTCAAGCTCGACGGGCGCTATTTCCAGGCCTGCGACGAGACCGGCGCCCCCGTCACGCCCGAAAGAGCGATTGCCAAGCCCGCGGCCGTGCGCGTGCTGCTGTCGATGGGAGGAAATGAGGCAGGGAATGAGGGCTCCGGCGCGCGTGCGGACGGACGGTTCATGAGCTATTTCGGCGACGTGCACCCCTCGTATTTCGGCAACGTCGTGAAGGCGATCGGCAGCGCGAAGCAGGGCTACCCGGTGGTCTCGCGCGTGCTCGAAAAGGTGGCCCCGGCCTCGGCTCTCTCCGATGCCGAGTTCGTGGGGCGGCTCAACGACGAGCTGCGCGCGACTGTTCACGAGGTCGTACGCCTGACACCCATGATCGTGGAAGTGGTGGTGCGCGCACCGCTCGCGGCGCGGCGCTTTCGCCCGGGGCAGTTCTACCGGCTGCAGAACTTCGAGACGCTCGCGCCGGCGGGCGAAGGCACCCGGCTCGCCATGGAAGGAATCGCGCTGACGGGAGCCTGGGTGGATCGCGAGCGCGGACTCATTTCGACCATCGTGCTGGAGATGGGCGGCTCGTCCGACCTCTGCCTCGAGCTGAAGCGCGGCGAGCCGGTCATTCTGATGGGGCCGACCGGCACGCCGACCGAGATCCCGACCGGGGAGACCGTGGTGCTGGCGGGCGGCGGGCTCGGTAACGCAGTCCTGTTCTCCATCGGGCAGGCGATGCGCCGGGCCGGCAACCGCGTGCTCTACTTTGCCGCCTACAAGCACATGGCGGATCGCTACAAGCTCTCCGAGATAGAAGCTGCCTCGGACGCGGTTGTATGGTGCTGCGACGAGGAACCGGGATTCACGCCCGACCGGCCGCAGGACAAGTCATTCGTCGGGAACATCGTCCAGGCCATGTATGCCTACGCGAGCGGGGCGCTGGGGGAACAGGCGATCCCGTTCCGCGACACGGACCGCATCATCGCGATCGGCTCCGACCGCATGATGGCGGCCGTCGGGCGGGCGCGCAGCGCCCAGTTGAAGCCGTACTTGAAGCCGCAGCACGTCGCGCTCGGCTCGATCAATTCGCCGATGCAATGCATGATGAAGGAGATCTGCGCGCAGTGCCTGCAGCCGCACGTGGACCTCGCCACCGGCAAAACGAGCTATGTCTTTTCCTGCTTCAACCAGGACCAGCTGCTCGACCGGGTGGATTTCGCGGCGCTCGACGCGCGGCTCAAGCAGAACTCCGTACAGGAGAAGCTGACGGCTGAGTGGATAGACCACTGCCTGGTCGCGCTGGGCGACCGGGACCTTCAGAGGATATGAGAGCAGGGGGAACGGGCCCCTTCCTGAAACTCCGAGGGGCCTTCCCACTCCCGGGGTACCATCCTACTTAACTTAGAAAGCCTAAGATTGATATCTTCGCCCCGAGGCAGCGAAATTATTGCGCTTCGAAGCATCCGGCGAGGTCCGCATATCCATGCCATCAAATTTGGAGCATCGCTTCGTCACGATATTCGTGGTCGCGAGCAACTGGACAAACGCGTGGCAAGCCTTCTTGGAGAACGCGTGGGATGTCGAACCGGTGATAGCCAATAGTTGAGGCGTTGAATCAAGACGTGGGATGGACCGGAGCAGCAGAACGGTCCCGCACATTCACGCACGGCGTCGCTGCAGTGATCGCCACCCTGGCCTTTCACTCAAGGAAGTGAACCTGTCGTTGCTTCCTTTTAGTTTGGTTTATAGCTGTCGTCTGGCTGATCACCAATTCGGCGTCCACCTGCGTTCATCGGCGGTTGCGTTCAACATCACTCGACTTCGCGCAGCGCGGCGCCTATCGTCCCGACGATCTCCTCGATCTGCCCCTCCGTCACGATGAGCGGCGGCGAGAGTGCGATGGTATCGCCGGTGCCGCGGGCAAGGACGCCTTTCTCCAGGCACTTGAGGAAGACCGCGTAGCCGCGCGCTGCGGGCTTGCCGGGTATCGGCTCGATATCGATGCCCGCCATCAGGCCGAAATTCCGGATGTCGATCACGTGCGGCGCTGCCTTCAGGCTGTGCACCGCCTGCTCGAAGCGCGGCGCGATGGCACGGGCGCGCTCGAAGAGCTTCTCCTCGTGGTAGAGCGCGAGCGTGGCTTCGGCTGCAGCTGCGGCCAGCGGGTGGCCCGAATAGGTATAGCCGTGCGGGAATTCGACCGAGCCGGGTGCTCCACCGTTCACCACCGTGTCGTGGATGCCGCGGCTTACGATGACGCCCGCCATTGGCACCGCTCCGCTCGTCACACCCTTGGCGAACGTGATCATGTCGGGCGTCACCCCGAATGTCTGCGCCGCGAACGCCTGCCCGGTGCGCCCGAAGCCGGTGATGACCTCGTCGAATATGAGCAGCAGCCCGTGCTTGTCGCAGATCGCGCGCAGCTTCTCCAGGTAGCCTTGCGGGGGCACGACCACGCCCGTCGAGCCCGCCACGGGCTCCACGATTACAGCGGCGATGTTGGAGGCGTCGTGCAGCGCCACGATGCGCTCCAGGTCGTCGGCGAGGTGGGCGCCCCACGCGGGCTGCCCGCGACTGAAAGCCATCTGCGCCGGGTTATGGGTGTGCGGGAGGTGGTCCACGCGAGGGAGCAGGCTGCCGAACAGCTTGCGGTTGGCCGGTATGCCGCCGACCGAGATTCCGCCGAATCCCACGCCATGGTAGCCGCGCTCGCGGCCGATCAGCACGTTGCGATGACCCTCGCCGCGCGCCCGGTGATAGGCGAGCGCGATCTTGAGCGCGGTGTCCACGGACTCGGAGCCCGAGTTGCAGAAGAACACGCGATCGAGCCCGGCGGGCGCGAGCTGCGCGACCAGCGTGGCCGCCCGGAATTCACCCGGATGCCCCATCTGGAAGAGCGGTGAGTAGTCGAGCGTGCCGGCCTGGCGCCGTATCGCCTCGACGATCTTCGGCCGGCAGTGACCGGCGTTCACGCACCACAGCCCGGCGGTGCCGTCGAGGACCTTACGCCCGTCCTCGGTCGTATAGTGCATGTCCTGCGCCGACACGAATATACGCGGCGCGGCCTTGAACTGGCGGTTCGCGGTAAACGGCATCCAGTAAGCTTCGAGATCGTAGTCGCGCTGGTTCATGGTCGCACCGGAGAAGGTGATGGGACGGGGAGGAGCATTGTGCCACGGATTTCCGTCCTCCATGCCGGGGAACGTCGGTCCCTGGCCCCGTGGTAGAGTAAATGACCTTGGTATCCCTCGACGGCGTTTCCAAATCCTACGGCGGTGTCCCGGCGCTGGCCCCGATATCCATGGAGTTCCCGGCGCAGCGGGTCGTGGTGCTGATAGGCCCCAGCGGCTGCGGGAAGTCCACCCTGCTGCGCATGATCGTGGGGCTGGTGGCTCCCGACACCGGCCGCATAACGATAGGCGGCGAGGCGCTTACGAAAGAGAATGCCGCGCGGCTGCGTCACGGCATCGGCTACGTGATCCAGGAAGGAGGGCTTTTCCCGCACCTGACCGCCGAAGAAAACGTTGCGCTGCTGCCGCGTTTTCTGCGCAGGGAAGGGTCGTGGATCGCATCCCGGCTCGCCGAGCTGGCGGAGCTCGCGCAACTGCCCGCGGCCAGCCTGAAGCGGTACCCGCGCGATCTTTCCGGCGGCCAGCGCCAGCGCGTAGGCATCATGCGCGCGCTGATGCTCGATCCGCCCCTGCTGCTCCTCGACGAACCGCTGGGAGCGCTCGATCCGATCACGCGCTACGAGCTCCAGGGAGAGCTGAAGCGCATCTTCGCCGCGCTCGGCAAGACGGTCGTGCTGGTCACCCACGACATGCACGAGGCGGCGTACTTTGCGGACGATATCGTGCTGATGCGCGAGGGCCGCGTCGTCCAGCGAGGCAGCGCAGCGGACCTGCTGGAGCGCCCGGCGGAGCCTTTCGTCCGCGACTTCCTGCGCGCCCAGCGCGCGGGCTTACCGCCGACATGACGCCCGACGAGACAACGGCCATGCAGCAGCACCCGTCACGAGTCACGAGTCACGAGTCACGCCTGTGCTGGACCCTCGCGCTGCTCCTCCTCGCCCCTGCGCTCGTCTGGGCGCAGGGCACCCTGAGCGTCGGCTCCAAGCGCTTCACCGAGTCCTACGTGCTGGGTGAGATCATCACGCAGACTGCGGCGAAAGCAGGGACGGCCCAGGTGGTGCATCAGCAGGGTCTGGGAAACACCGCGATCCTCCATGCGGCGCTCAAGGCCGGCGCGATACACGTCTATCCGGAGTACACCGGCACCATTGCTTTCGAGCTGCTCGGGCTGAAGCGGGTGCCGCCGCTTGCCGAGCTGAACCGGATGCTGGCGAACGACGGACTGGCGGTCGGCGTGCCGCTCGGCTTCGCCAACAGCTATGCGCTCGCGATGGTGGCGACGCAGGCAGCATCGCTCGGCATCGGCCGCCTGTCCGATCTCGCCCGCCATCCGCAATTGCGGCTCGGGCTGTCCCAGGAGTTTCTCAACCGCAAGGATGGGTGGGAAGCGCTGAAGGCGGCGTACGCCATGCCGTTCTCCCCGCGCGGACTCGACCACGGCCTCGCCTACGAAGCCCTGGCGGCCGGACAGCTCGACGTGATCGACGTCTACTCGACCGACGCCAAGATCGAGCGCTACAAGCTCACCGTGCTCCAGGACGACCGCTCGTTCTTCCCGGCCTACGACGCCGTGCTCTTCTACCGGCTCGACGTACCGGCGCGGTTTGGGGCGACGTGGGAGGCCGTGAAAGGTCTCGAAGGCAGGATTACCGCGCGGAACATGATCGCAATGAATGCCGCGGCCGAGCTCGACCGGACGCCTTTCGCGCAGGTCGCGGCCGGTTTCGTCGTCCCGCAGGATCCAGGCTCGCCGCTCGCCGGCAAGCCGCGGCAGCCATCCTTCCTGGAAGTGCTCCTGGCGCCGGACCTCGGCCGCCTGACGGCGGAACATCTGCTGCTCGTTTTCGTCTCGCTCGCGTTGAGCGTGGCGGTAGGCATGCCGCTCGGCATCTGGGCCGAGCGCGCGCCACGGGCGCGCGGCGCGATACTGGGAGCGGCCGGCATCCTGCAGACGGTTCCGGCCCTCGCGCTGCTCGCCTTCCTCATCGCCGCCTTCGACCGCATCGGAACGTTGCCTGCGATCGCCGCGTTGTTCCTGTACGGGCTCCTGCCGATCGTGCGCAACACGCAGAGCGGCCTGGCCGACATCGCACCGGCGTTGAGAGAGGCGTCGCTCGTCCTGGGATTACCTCCGGCCGCGCGCCTGCGCCTGATCGAGCTGCCTCTCGCGTCGCGCTCGATACTCGCCGGGATCAAGACTTCGGCCGTGATCAATGTCGGCACGGCCACGATCGCAGCTTTCATCGGTGCCGGCGGCTACGGCGAGCGCATCGTCGCCGGCCTCGCGGTGAACGACCACGCGATGCTCCTGGCGGGCGCAATTCCGGCGGCCGCGATGGCACTGATCCTCCAATGGGGTTTCGACGGATTGGACCGGTGGCTGGTGCCCGCCGGCTTGCAGGAGAAGTGACTCGTGACTGGTGACTCGTGACTCGAAGGCGTGGTCGTCCAATTGCCCGTCACGTGTCACGGGTCACGTGTCACCCCTTTTCCGGGATGAGGACGGTACTTTTCGCCTCCGCCAACGTTTCCGGATAGTCGCGCGAGTAGTGCAGGCCACGGCTTTCGCGCCGCAGCATGGCGCTCTTCACGATGAGCTCCGCGCTCGTGACCAGGTTGCGCAACTCGATCAAGTCGTTGCTCACCCGGAAATTGGCGTAGTAGTCGTGTATCTCCTCCTGCAGCGTGCGGATGCGGTGCTGCGCTCGCGCGAGGCGCTTGCTCGTGCGCACGATGCCCACGTAGTCCCACATGAAGCGGCGCAGCTCGTCCCAGTTGTGGGCGATGACGATCTCCTCGTCGGCGTCGGTGACGCGGCTTTCGTCCCACGCCGGCAGCGCCGGGGCCGGCGGGGCGGGCTCCGCGAGAATGTCGGCCGCTGCCGAGCGGCCGAACACCAGGCATTCCAGCAGGGAGTTGCTCGCCAGGCGGTTGGCGCCGTGAAGCCCCGTGCAGCCGGTTTCCCCGATCGCATACAGGCCCGGCACATCCGTGCAGCCCCGGGTATCGGTCAGGAGCCCGCCGCAGGTGTAGTGCGCCGCCGGCACCACCGGTATGGGCTGCCGGGTGATGTCTATGCCGTGCTCCATGCAATGAATGTAGATGTTGGGAAAATGGCTCTTGATGAAGTCGGCCCCCTGGTGCGAGATATCCAGGTACACGCAATCGACACCCTGCTTCTTCATCTCGAAATCGATCGCGCGGGCCACGACGTCGCGAGGAGCCAGTTCGGCGCGCGGATCGTGCCGGGGCATGAAGCGGCTCCCGTCCGGCAGCTTGAGGAGGCCGCCTTCGCCGCGCACCGCCTCCGAGATCAGGAACGACTTCGCGTGGGCGTGATACAGGCAGGTCGGATGGAACTGTATGAACTCCATGTTGGCCACGCGGCAGCCGGCGCGCCAGCCCATGGCAATCCCGTCCCCGGTCGCGCTGTCGGGGTTGGTCGTGTAGAGATAGGCCTTGCCGGCACCGCCCGTCGCCAGCACGGTGTGGCCGGCGGCGATGGTCTCAACTTTGCCCGTGCTGGTATCGAGCACATAGCAGCCGTGGCAGCGGTTATCGGCAAGGCCGAGCTTGGAGCCCGTGATGAGGTCGATCGCGTTGTGATGCTCCAGCAGGGTGACGTTGGGGTGGCTGCGAATCTTGCCTTCCAGCGTGGACTGCACGGCCCGGCCGGTTGCGTCAGCTGCATGAATGACGCGGCGGTGGCTGTGCCCGCCTTCGGTCGTAAGGTGGAAGCCCGTGGTGCTGGCCTCGTCCCGGGTGAAGGGGACCCCCTGGCCGATAAGCCATTGCACCGATTCCCGGCCGCGTTCCACCACGTAACGAGTTACCGCCTCGTCGCAGAGGCCCGCCCCGGCCACCAGAGTGTCCCGGATATGCGATTCCAGGGTATCGTCCCCGGCCAGCACGGCGGCGATCCCCCCCTGCGCCCAGCTGCTGGCGCCGTCGAGGAGCTGCCGTTTCGTGACCAGGCCGACCCGCTTCCGGTCGGCCACGTGCAGAGCCACGGTGAGGCCGGCCAACCCCGTGCCTACCACCAGTACGTCGAATTTCACTGAGATTTACCTATCCGGCCGGTAGGAGGGCCATCTTAGCAGACCAAGGGGGCTTGCCCTGGCTGCGGGACGCCACCATATCTGAACTAAATTTCTTCTTTCTTGTCCGTGCATTACCCTGATTTTGTGCGCGCTTTTCCCCTCTGGGCAGGTATACTCCGGGGTGCGGTTGCCTGTACCCCCGTGAACTCCGGGGAATCCGGTGGACCTGGCACGCAGAGGCGCCTGCACGAAACCGAAAGGACAGGCATTGAACACTTCAACTCGAGCCTTCTCGCGCGTCCCGGGGAGGCCGCCCGGAGCATGGCGGCATCCCGGCTCCATCCCGGGTTGCGCAGGCGCAATGGCCGCAGGCAGCCCGTCCGGAACGACGGGCCGGCAGGTCGTCAGCCGGGGCGGGGTGCCGCTCAGCCTGGATAACAAATTCAATGTCAGGGACGGGCTTCATGAGCGATCGCGAAGTCGATCAGCAGCTGGTCGAGCGAGCGCAACGCGGCGACAAGGCCGCGTTCGAACTGCTGGTCAGCAAGTATCAGAGAAAACTCGCGCGGCTGCTGTCGCGGTTCATACGGGACGCGACCGAGGTTGAGGACGTGACCCAGGAGGCCTTCATCAAGGCCTACCGGGCGCTCCCCACCTTCCGCGGAGACAGTGCGTTTTATACGTGGTTGTACAGGATCGGCATCAACACCGCCAAGAACTACCTGGCGGCGATGGGGCGGCGGGCGCCGACCACGACGGAGATAGACAGCGAGGAGGCGGAGGGCTACGAGGACGGCGACCAGCTGCGCGATCTCAACACGCCGGAGAACCAGATGATGAGCCGGCAGGTCGCGGAGACAGTGAACCAAACGCTGGAATCGTTGCCAGAAGAGCTAAGATCGGCGATTACCCTCAGGGAGATCGAGGGTCTGAGTTACGACGATATTGCCGATATAATGAACTGCCCGATCGGAACCGTCCGGTCGCGCATCTTCAGGGCGCGCGAAGCCATAGCGGCAAAGTTAAGACCGCTGCTCGACACCCCGAAAGACAGGAGATGGTAAATGGAGCGAATTTCATCTTTGATGGACGGTGAGCTTGACGCTCACCAGGCCGGGCAGGAGCTGAACCGGCTCAAAAACGATCCCGAAGCGCTGGCAGGCTGGGAAGCCTTTCACCTGATAGGCGATGTCATGCGCGGCGATAGCGTCGTTTCCCGGCAGTTTTCCGCGCGGCTGCACGAGCGGCTTGCCGGAGAGCCCACGGTGCTGGCGCCGCGCCGCAGCCCGGCGGCGCCGCGGGTGGCCACCTACGCGTGGTCGGCCGCCGCTTCCTTTTCGGCGGTGGCGCTCGTAGGCTGGATGGCGTTCTACAGCCCCCTTTCACCGCAGCCGCAACTGGCAACCGCCCCGCAGGCGGTCCCGGTATCGGGCTCATCTACCTCAGCTCCGGCTGCCCAGGTCGAGCTCGCGAGCGTGCCCAGCGAGGGCAGGATGAACGAGTACCTGATCGCCCACCAGGAGTTTTCGCCGAGCACTGCGATACAGGGGCTCGCCCCCTATATCCGCAGCGTTTCGGCTACGCAGCCCGCGAAGGTACGCGAGTGAAATCTGTCCTGCCGGCGCTGCTGCTCGGCCTCTGCGCAGCAGGTCCGGCAGGCGCCGCCGACACCACCGAGCTCCAGGACGGGCTCTCGTGGCTGAAGAAGATGGCGAGCGCGTCCCGCCAGTTGAATTACGTGGGCACGTTCGTCTACCGGAACAACCGGCAGACGGAAACCTCCCGCATCGCTCATTTCAACAATTCTGCCGGCGGAGAGTTCGAGAAGCTCGAGACGCTGGACGGGCCCCCGCGCGAGATCATACGCACCAACGACCAGGTCACCTGCTACCTGCCGAACTCGAAGACCGTGCTCGTGGAAAAGCGCATGCCGCGCCGTTTCCCGGCCATGCTTCCCGAGCAGTTGACGGGCGTTGTCGACAGCTACGCCGTGCGCAAGGAAGGCACGGACCGGGTCGCCGGCCACGAATGCCAGGTCATCGTCCTGGAGCCGCGGGACAAGCTGCGCTACGGTCACTATTTCTGCGCAGAGGTCAAGTCGGGCCTGCCCTTGCGTGCGCGCAGCCTCGGCGAGAAGAACGAGACGCTGGAGTCCTTTGCATTCACCGAGCTGGCGATAGGCCGCGACTTCAGCCGCGACCTGGTCAAGTCGCGCTACGCGGCCAAAGCCAAGGACTGGAAGGTCGACCGGTCGGCCATCCCGGTCGCCGAGACCCCGGGAGATACCGGCTGGGCCCTGGCGAGCCAGTTGCCGGGGTTCCGGAAGATGTCCGAATTCAGGCGCTCGATCGCGGGCCGTTCGGGGACGGTGGCGCACATCGTGTTCTCCGATGGTCTCGCCGCCATTTCCATTTTCATCGAGCCGATGCCGGGTCCGAGGCCGGTGCCGCATCTGTCGCATCAGGGAGCCGTCAATATCTACACGAGGCAGGTGGCGGATTACATGGTGACGGCCCTGGGAGAGGTGCCCGCGGCAACCGTCATGCAGGTCGCCAAGTCCCTCGAGTTCAAGGGTGCCGCCACCGCCGTACGCCAGTAGCCGTACCGCACGATCACAACAAGACGCTCCGAGGTAGCCATGCTCAAGCGCTGGTTTGTCCTGCTGTTCACGCTCCTTGCCGCCGCCGCCGCAGCGGCGCAGTTGCCCGATTTCACCGACCTGGTCGAGCGACAGGGTCCAGCGGTCGTCAACGTCAGCACGACGCAGACCTCCCGCAATCCGCTGCTGCCCCAGGTTCCCAACCTGCGGGAGGATGACCCGTTCTACGAGTTCTTCCGGCGCTTCATCCCCAACCCGGGCCCCCGCGACATCCCGAGCCAGTCGCTCGGCTCCGGCTTCATCATCAGCGCAGACGGTTACATCATGACGAACGCGCACGTGGTCGATGCCGCCGAGGAGATCACGGTGAGACTCACCGACAAGCGCGAATACAAGGCGAAGATCATAGGCGCCGACCGGCGCACGGACCTGGCCCTGATCAAGATCGAGGCATCGGGACTGCCGGTCGTCAGGTTCGGCGATCCCAACAAGCTCAAGGTCGGCGAATGGGTCGTCGCGATCGGCTCGCCGTTCGGATTCGAGAATTCGGTTACCGCCGGCATCGTCAGCGCGAAGGGCCGTTCGCTGCCGCAGGAGAACTACGTTCCTTTCATCCAGACCGACGTGGCGGTCAACCCGGGCAATTCGGGCGGGCCGCTCTTCAATCTGAGGGGCGAGGTGGTCGGGATCAACTCCCAGATCTACAGCCGCACCGGCGGCTTCATGGGCCTTTCGTTCGCCATACCGATAGACGTCGCAAACCAGATCGCGCAGCAATTGCGCGCCGCCGGAAAAGTGACGCGCGGACGCATCGGCGTAGTGATACAGGCGCTCACCAAGGAGCTCGTGGAATCGTTCGGGCTCCCGAAAGCGCAGGGCGCCCTGGTGAACTCGGTGGAGAAGGGCGGGCCGGCGGAAAAAGCAGGCATAGAAGCCGGCGACGTGATCCTGCAGTTCGACGGCAAGCCGGTCATCTCGTCCGAAGATCTGCCCCGGCTGGTGGGAGCGGTGAAGCCCGGCAGCAAGGTCGCCGTCCAGGTGTGGCGCAACAAGCAGACCCGCGACGTGCAGGTGGTCGTGGCCGAGATGCAGGACGACCGCACCGCCGCAGCCCAGCAGAAGGGCCGCCGCGACCCCAAGCCGCCGGCGGCGGTCGCGAGCCAGCACGGGCTCACGCTCGTCGAGCTGACCGACGCCCAGCGCAAGGAGTTGAAGATCGCGGGCGGCGTGCTGGTCGAGAACGCGCAGGGCGCGGCCGCGCGCGCGGGAGTCAGGCGCGGGGATGTGATACTCGCGGTCAACAACCAGGACGTGAAATCCATCGAGCAGTTCAACCAGTTGATCGCCCAGCTCGACAAGGGACGCATCGTGGCGCTGCTCGTCCGGCGCGGCACCAACTCGCTTTTCCTGCCGTTCCGGCCCAATGGGAATGGCGGATGACGCGCGGCCGCTGGAGTTGACGGTCTACAGTCGCGCCGGCTGCCATCTCTGCGCGGAGATGATCGAGAGCCTGCAGAGGCTGCGCGACGATTTCTCCTTCACGATAGCCGTCGTCGACGTGGACGGCGACCCTCTGCTCGCGGCGCGCTTCGATACGGAAGTTCCGGTGCTTGCCCACGGGACGCACGAATTGTGCCGCTACCGCCTCGATGCCTCGCGGGTCGGCGCGTACCTCGAAACGGCCCGGGGCCGCATAGGCTGCTAGAATACGCCGCGTCAACTTAGCGGAGGGCTCTCGCGGGAGCCCTCTTTTATGCACCATATCCGCAATTTCTCGATCATCGCCCATATCGACCACGGCAAATCCACGCTCGCCGACCGCTTCATACAGTTGTGCGGCGGACTCACGGACCGCGAGATGGAGGAGCAGGTGCTCGACTCGATGGACCTCGAGCGGGAGCGCGGCATCACGATCAAGGCCCAGACCGCCGCGCTCGACTATCGCGCGCTGGACGGGCAGACCTACCTGCTCAACCTGATCGACACCCCCGGGCACGTGGACTTCTCGTACGAGGTGTCGCGCTCCCTGGCGGCATGCGAAGGCGCGCTGCTGGTGGTGGACGCCTCCCAGGGCGTCGAGGCGCAGACGGTCGCCAACTGCTACACCGCGACCGAGCAGGGCGTGGAAGTGGTGCCGGTGCTGAACAAAATAGACCTGCCGCAGGTCGAGCCCGAGCGCGTGATCGCCGAGATCGAGGACATCATCGGCATTCCGGCGGGCGATGCATTGCGCGTGAGCGCCAAGACCGGCGAGGGCGTGCGCGACGTGCTCGAAACGGTCATCGCGCGCATCCCGCCGCCGCGCGGGGACCCGGAAGCGCCGCTGAAGGCGCTGATCATCGACTCGTGGTTCGACAATTACGTCGGCGTGGTGATGCTGGTGCGTCTGGTGGACGGCCGGCTGCGGCCCGGAGACCGGCTCCAGTTCATGTCCACCGGGGCGACCTACGAATGCGAGCGCACCGGGGTATTCACGCCCAAGTCCAGCGTGAGAGAGCGCCTCCAGGCGGGCGAGGTCGGTTTTGTCACCGCCGGGATCAAGGAGCTGCAGGCGGCGCGCGTGGGCGATACGCTGACGCTCGCCGACCGACCGGCCGCCGCACCGCTGCCCGGATTCAAGGAGATCAAGCCGCAGGTGTTCGCGGGCCTGTACCCGGTGGACGCCAACGAGTACACGGCGCTGCGCGAGGCCCTGGAGAAGCTCCACCTGAACGACGCCTCGCTGCGCTACGAGCCGGAATCCTCGCAGGCGCTGGGATTCGGCTTCCGCTGCGGCTTCCTCGGCCTGCTGCACCTCGACATCGTGCAGGAGCGGCTCGAGCGCGAGTACGGCATGAACCTCATCACCACGGCGCCCACGGTGGTGTATCAGGTCGCCCAGCGCGACGGCACCGTGATCGAGATCGAGAATCCGTCGAAGCTGCCCGATCCGTCGAAGATCGAGGAGATCCGCGAGCCGATCATCACGGCGTCCATCCTCGTTCCCCAGATTTACGTCGGGCCGGTGCTCACGCTCGCCAACCAGAAGCGCGGCGCCCAGCGCAACATGCAGTACGTGGGACGGCAGGTGGTGCTCACCTACGAGCTGCCGTTGAACGAGGTGGTGATGGATTTCTTCGACAAGCTGAAGTCGGTTTCGCGCGGCTACGCCTCCCTCGACTACGATTTCCTCGAATACCGCGCGGGCGATCTCGTCCGGCTCGACATCCTGATCAACGGCGACCGGGTGGACGCGCTGTCGCTGATCGTGCATCGCGACAACGCGCAGCACCGTGGACGCGAGCTGGCGGTCAAGATGAGAGAACTGATCCCGCGGCAGATGTTCGACGTGGCGGTGCAGGCGGCCATCGGCTCGCAGATCATCGCGCGCGAGACCATCAAGGCGCTGCGCAAGAACGTGCTCGCGAAGTGCTACGGCGGTGACATCACGCGCAAGAGAAAGCTGCTCGAAAAGCAGAAAGCGGGGAAGAAACGCATGAAGCAGGTCGGCACCGTCGAGATACCACAGGAGGCGTTCCTGGCGATATTGAAGGTGGACAATTGAATTTCGCGCTGGCGCTGTTCCTGCTGCTCGTGGCCACGGGCGCGGTCTGGCTGGCCGACCATTTCTGGCTGCGTGCGCGCCGGGCACCGGGGCGGCCGGAGCCGTGGTGGGTCGAGTACCCGAAAAGCTTCTTCCCGGTGATCCTCGTCGTGTTCCTCCTGCGGTCCTTCCTGGTCGAGCCGTTCAAGATTCCCTCGGGGTCGATGCTGCCGACGCTGCTCGTCGGCGATTTCATACTCGTGAACAAGTTCACCTACGGCATCCGGCTGCCTATCGTCAACCTAAAGCTCGTCGACATGAACGCGCCGCAGCGCGGCGACGTGATGGTGTTCCGCTATCCCGAGGACCCGTCGCTCGACTACATCAAGCGCGTGGTGGGCCTGCCTGGCGATCTCCTCGCCTACCAGAACAAGCGTCTTTCGGTGAACGGCGTCGAGGTCAAGGTCAAGCCGGACGGCGATTACAGCTACGTCGAATCGGGCCTGTCGTTCGTTTCCGCGCAACGGCTGATCGAGACCCTGGGCGCGCGCGAGCACGCGATCCTGGTGCAGCCCGAGGCGCCGAGCGTGCATCCGTCCGGCGTGAAGCAGTTTCCCTTGCGCGAGAATTGTGTCTACAATGACGCCGGTTTTAGCTGCAGGATTCCGCCCGGACGTTTTTTTCTGATGGGGGACAACCGGGACAGCAGCAGCGACAGCCGCTACTGGGGATTCGTGCCCGAGGCGAACATCGTCGGCAAGGCTTTCATGATCTGGTGGAACTTCGACGATTTCCGGAGGATAGGCCGGTTCATAGACTGAGTAGCCCTCGTAACACTTGATTCGATCCGCGCGTTGGAGAGAGGTGATCATGCGAAAAGAACAGGGTGTGACCTTGACCGGGTTCATGGTGGTTGCAGTTATCTTGATCTTCTGCCTGCTGTTCGCCTTCAAGATCGGGCCGTCGTATTTCGAGTACTGGACGATCAAGAAGCAGTTGAAGGCGCTGGCCGCCGACCCGGTGTCGCGCGAACCCAACCGGCGCAATTTCGAAGCCGCCTTCGCGGCCAGGCAGACCCTGGAGAACATCAAGTCGATAGGCGCGGGCGACGTCTTGATCACCAAGGAAGGCAACGACGTCCTGCTCTCCGCCGAATACTCCTCAAAGGTGCACCTGTTCGGCAACCTGAGCGCCTGCATGGATTTCGCGCCCGACTCGAAGTAGGCGGGGGCGGGCGGGGGACGAACAGCCGGCGATGGACATCGAGGCGTTCGCCCTCTCGATCGGTCACCGCTATGCCCGGCCGGAGCTGCTGCGCCGCGCGCTCACCCATCGCAGCCACGGCGCCTCGAACAACGAGCGGGTCGAGTTTCTCGGCGACAGCGTCGTCAACTGCGCGGTCGCGCTCGAGCTCTACCACAAATTTCCCGATCTGACCGAAGGCGAGCTCTCGCGCCTGCGCGCGAACCTCGTCAACCAGCAATCCCTGGCGTCGGTCGCGCGGCGCTTCGATTTCGGAGCGCAGCTCCTGCTCGGTGAGGGCGAGGTGAAGAGCGGCGGCGCGCGCCGTCCGTCGATACTCGCCGATGCCGTCGAGGCAGTGATCGGTGCCGTGTTTCTCGACGCGGGCTTCGAGGCCGCCCGGCGCGTGGTGCGCACCCTGCTGGGAGACGCGATCGACGCGATCGACCCTGCCAGCTCCGGAAAGGACCCCAAGACGCTCCTGCAGGAGCACCTGCAAGGCCGCCGGATGGCGTTGCCGCAGTACGCGGTGGTTGCTACGCGCGGCGAGGCGCACGAGCAGCTGTTCGAGGTGGAGTGCGTGGTCCCCGAGTTGAACATCCGCTCGCTGGGAGCGGGCACGAGCCGGCGCAGCGCCGAGCAGGAGGCCGCGCGGCAGGCCTATGAGCTCGCCCTGGGAAACTGAGGGGACATGAGGAAACACGAGGGAACATGAAGGGGCATGAGCGGGCGCCCGAGCGCGCAGCTCATCGTGCGGGATACGTCGCGGTCGTCGGCCGCCCCAACGTGGGCAAGTCCACGCTGTTGAACCACCTCGTCGGGCAGAAGCTCTCCATCGTGTCGCGCAAGCCGCAGACCACGCGCTTGCCGATCTCCGGGATCGTCACCCGGGCGCACGCCCAGGTCGTGTTCGTGGATACGCCCGGCTACCAGACCGAGCACCGCTCCACGCTCAACCGGTTGATGAATCGATCAGTCCTCGGCGCGCTGCAGGAGGTGCACGCGGCGCTGTGGATCGTCGAGGCGCTGAAATTCGACCGCCGCGACCAGGCGATCGGGGACATCCTGCCGCAAAGCCTGCCGGTAGTGCTCGCCATCAACAAGATCGACCGCGTCCGCGACCGCAGGCTGCTGCTGCCCTTCCTCGAGGAGCTCGCCCGGGTGCGCGCGTTCGCGGCGCTGGTGCCGGTCTCGGCGACGCGGGGAACGCAGGTCGAGGCGATGCTCGACGCCGTCGCCGGATTGCTGCCGGAAGGTCCGAACCTTTTCGACCCGGACGAGCTGACCACCGCGAGCGAGCGCGTTCTCGCCGCCGAGTTGCTGCGCGAGAAGCTCATCAACCTGCTCGGTGACGAGCTGCCCTATTCGATCGCGGTCGAGATCGAGCAGTTCCGGCTGGAAGGGGGCTTGCGCCGGATACACGCGGCCATACTCGTCGCCAGGGAAGGCCACAAGGGAATCGTGATCGGCAAGGGCGGTGCTCACCTGAAAACGATCGCCACGCGAGCGCGCCAGGACATGGAACGCCTTTTCGGCGGCAAGGTCTTTCTCGAGACCATCGTGAAAGTCAGGAAGGGTTGGGCGGACGACACAGCCGTGCTCAACCGGCTCGGCTACGATTCCGGGAGCCGGTCGTGAGCGCGCTGGCGCGACTCCTCGGCGACCTGCTGCACCGGGTGCGCGGCCGGGACACGGAGCGCTCCGCCGCGCGGACGCCGGACGCGGCCGAGGCGGGCGCGCTCTTCCAGCGCTGCGTGCAGCTTTCCAAAAACGCCGGGGCGGACGCGGCTGCCGATTGCTATGGGCGGCTGCTGCACCTCGATCCGTCGCACGCAAAAGCCCACAACAACCTGGGCGTGCTCCACCAGCGGCGCGGCGACTTCCAGGCTGCCGCCCGCTGTTTCGAGGACGCTGTCCGCCTCGATCCCGCGCTCTCGGAGCCGCACGTCAATCTCGGCAATCTCCATGACATACGGGGCGATCCGGACCGCGCCGTGTCGTGCTACCGGCGCGCGCTCCAGATCGATCCCGGCTACGCCCACGCCCATTGCTGCCTGGCGCAGGCGCTGCTGGCGACTGGCCGCTACGAGGAAGGGTGGGAAGAGTTCGAGTGGCGATGGCGCGGGGAGGATGCCTCGCTGCGCCTGCCCCCGTTCCCGCAGCCGCTGTGGGATGGCAGCCAGGATATCGCCGGCAAGCGCGTCCTGCTGCATGCGGAGCAGGGCTACGGCGACGGCATCCAGTTCATCCGCTATGCACCCCTGCTTGCGGCCCGCGGCGCGCGCGTGGTCGCGCTCTGCGATCCGGCGCTGGCGGCGCTCTTTCGGAGCGTGCCCGGGGTCGAATCGGTCGGGGAGCCAGGCGAGCCGCTCGCGGAGTTCGACTATCACGCGCCGCTCATGAGCCTGCCTCGGGCATTCCGAACCACGGTGACGACGATTCCCGCGCCGATACCCTATGTGGCACCCGACCCTGCCGCGGTCGCAACATGGCGGACAAGATTGTCGGCCCACCCGGCGCCGCTGAAGGTCGGACTGGCATGGGCGGGACGCCCCACGTTCGTCGCCGCGGCCATGAAAGCCTCTCCGCTCAACGAGCTTGCGCCGCTCGCGGACACGCCGGGCTGCGACTTCTTCAGCTTGCAGAAAGGCGAGGCGGCAGCGGATCTGCGGGAGCCGGGTGCCTGGCGCGGCAGGATCACCGACTACACCGCGGACCTGCACGACTTCGGCGATACCGCCGCCCTGGTCGCCGCGCTCGACCTCGTCATTTCCATAGACACCGCGGCCGCGCATCTCGCCGGGGCGCTCGGCAAGCCGGTCTGGCTGCTGCTCGCGGCGGTCCCCGACTGGCGCTGGCTGCCCCGGGCCGGAGCGCTGGCGTGGTATCCGACCGCCACGCTCTTCAGGCAGTCCACGGAAGGGGACTGGAAAAGTGTGGTGGAAGAAGTGAGAACCGCCCTCGTCGAACGGGCGAGCGCGGCATGAGCTCCGGCAGCACGCGCGAAAACGCCCAGCCCGCATTCGTGCTGCACGGCTATCGCTATCGCGAGACGAGCCTCGTGGTGGAGACCTTCACACGCGACCATGGACGCGTGGCGCTGGTCGCGCGCGGCGCGCGGCGGCCGGGCTCGGCATTGCGGGGCGTGCTGCTCGCGTTCCAGCCGCTGCTCGTTTCGTGGACCGGCCGGTCGGAGCTGAAAACGCTGGTCGCCGCGGAATGGGAGGGGCCGTACGCGCCGTTGAAGGGCCAGGCCCTGATCTGCGGCTTCTATCTCAGCGAGCTCCTGCTGAGACTGCTCGTGCGCGACGATCCGCACGAAAACCTGTACACCGCTTACCGCGAAGCGCTCGCCGCGCTGGCTGCGAGCGAGGACCATGCCGCGATCCTGCGCCGCTTAGAGCTGACGCTCCTCGGCGAGCTGGGCTACGGCGTGCTGCTCGACCGCGACGCGGACGAGGGCGCGCCGATCGCCGCAGAGCGGAGCTATGTCTACGTCATCGAGCGTGGGCCGGTGGCGGCGACCGGGCGCGCCGCGGAAATGGGGGTAGAATTGACCGGACGGGCGCTGCTCGATATGCGGCGCGGCGATTTTGCGGACTCGGCGACGCAGCAGCAAGCGAAGACCCTGATGCGCGCCCTCATCAATCACTACCTCGGCAACCAGGTACTGCACACGCGCCAGCTGCTGCGCGACCTTCACGAGCTATGATTCTTCTTGGCGTCAACATCGATCACGTCGCGACGCTGCGGCAGGCCCGCGGCACGCATTACCCGAGCCCCGTCGAGGCGGCGCTCGCTGCCGAAGCGGCGGGCGCGGACTACATTACCCTGCATCTGCGCGAAGACCGCCGGCACATACAGGACGCCGACGTCGATGAGCTACGCGCGCGGATCGCCACGCGCATGAATCTCGAATCGGCTCTGACGCCGGCCATGATCGCCATCGCCGTGCGCGTCAGGCCGCACGATGTCTGTCTCGTTCCGGAACGGCGGGAGGAGCTGACCACGGAAGGCGGTCTGGACGTCGCCGGCAATGCGGAGCGAGTCGCGCAGGCGTGCCGTGAGCTGAAGGCCGCCGGCATCCGGGTCTCGCTGTTCATCGATCCGGAGCCCACGCAAATCGACGCCGCCCGCGCGGCCGGCGCCCCGGTCATCGAGCTGCACACCGGGCGCTACGCCGATGCCCCGGCCGGGACGCGGGACCACGAGCTCGGGAAGATCGCGAAAGCAGCGCAATACGCGGCAGGCAGAGGACTCCACGTGAACGCGGGCCACGGCCTCAACTACGGCAACGTTCAGCCGGTAGCGCGCCTACCGGACATACGCGAGCTGAACATCGGACATTCCATTGTGGCGCGCGCCGTGTTCACCGGCCTGCCGGCCGCAGTGCGCGAAATGAAAACGCTGATCGCTCGGGCGCGATGATCTACGGCATCGGCATCGACGTCGTGGAGCCGCATCGGATCGCGCGGCTGAAGGAAAAATACGGTGAGCGCTTTGCGCGGCGGGTGCTGACCGAGATCGAGTGGCCCGGCTACCAGCGGACCGTGAAGCCGGTCCTGTTCCTCGCGAACCGCTTTGCGGCGAAAGAGGCATTCTCCAAGGCAATGGGCACCGGCTTTCGCTATCCCGTGACGCTTCAGTGCATCAGCGTGGTGCAGAACAAGGCCGGCAAGCCGAGCTTCGCGTTCCACCCCAATCTCGAGCGCCTGGTATCGAGCCGCGGCATCGTGCGCCATCACCTCACGATCAGTGACGAAAGATCGCTCGCTTGTGCTTGCGTGGTGCTCGAGTCCGCTCAGGAAGGCGGCAGCTAGACATGACCGCAGCCGGCCTGCCGCTGGGACCGGTGGTGCTGGACGTCGCGGGCACCGCCCTGACCGACGCCGACCGCGGGCGCCTGACGCATTCCCTGGCGGGCGGCGTCATCCTTTTTTCCCGCAACTATTCCTCGCCCGAGCAGCTCGCCCGCCTGACCGCGGAGATACACGCCCTTCGCAACCCGCCGCTCATCGTGGCGGTGGACCATGAAGGCGGGCGCGTCCAGCGGTTCCGGGAAGGGTTCACGGCAATTCCACCGATGCGCGCCCTGGGACAGATGTGGGACACCGATCGCAAGCGCGCGCGTGCGCTTGCCCACGATACGGGCTTCGTGCTGGCCGCCGAGCTGCGTGCCCACGGCGTGGATCTGACGTTTGCGCCCGTTCTCGATCTCGACTACGGCGCGAGCAGCGTGATCGGCGATCGCGCGCTTCATTCCGATCCGCTGGCCATTTCAGAGCTCGCCCGCGCACTCATCCGCGGCTTCAAGCTCGCGGGCATGAGCGCGGTAGGCAAGCATTTTCCGGGGCACGGCTACGTGAGGGCCGATTCCCATCACGAGGTCCCCATCGACGAGCGTCCCTACGCCGACATCGAGGCGCGCGATCTCGTCCCGTTCCGGCGCCTCGCCGCCGCGGGGCTGGGGGGCATCATGCCCGCCCACGTCATCTATCCGAAGATCGACGGCCGGCCGGCCGGATATTCGGCAATCTGGTTGAAGCGCGTGCTGCGCGAGGAGCTGGCGTTCGGCGGCACCATCTTCAGCGACGATCTCGGTATGGAAGGAGCGAGCGTCGCCGGAGGAATCGTCGCCCGGGCGGAGGCCGCGCTCGCCGCGGGCTGCGACATGGTGCTGGCGTGCAACGACCCGGCGGCGATGGACGAGCTGCTCGCCGGACTCAACTACGCCACGCCGCCCGCGGCGCTTGCCCGCCTCGCGCGCATGCACGGGCGCGCGCAGGCAAAGAACATGGAGAAGCTGCGCCAGGACTCGCGCTACGTGGAGGCGTTGCGCGCGATCGCGGAGATAGGGGTGAAGGAGGGAGAACTGCCGGGAATCTCGTGATTCCCGGCAGTCAGGATTCAGGATCCAGGATTCGGGATCCGGTGGGAGCGGTGGCGTGCTGAATCCTGATTCCTGAATCCCGAATCCTCGGCTCACGCCCGCTCGATGTACTCGCCCGTGTCCGTGTTGACCTTGATCTTCGTGCCGTCCACGATGAACTGGGGGACCATCACGGTCAACCCCGTCTCGGTCTTCGCCGGCTTGAACGAACCGGTCGCAGTCGCGCTCTTGAGATTGGGCTCGGTTTCGGTGACGGCCAGCACCACGCTCGGTGGAAGCTGCACGCCGATCGGACGGTCCTGGTAGAAGTTCACCTGGACATCGATGTTCGGGATCAGGTAACCGGCCTGCCCCTCGAGAAAGTCGGCATCCAGGGTGAGCTGCTCGAAGCTCTCCTTGTCCATGAACACGTGCCCGGTGCCGTCGCTGTAGAGGTACTGCATGTCGCGCTGGTCCACGAACGCGCGCTCGATCTTATCCTCGGTGCGGATCCGCTCGTTCTTCTTGGTGCCCGACTCGATGTCCTTCATCTCGACCTGCATGAAGGCGCCACCACGGCCCCCGACGTGGACGTGGTGAGCCTTGAGAACGCGCCACACGCGCTTTTCCCATTCGATGAGATTGCCGGCACGGACGTCGGTTGCCGTTACTTTTGCCATCTTTTCCGCCGTTATGTAAGAGCGCCTGACTGACTGAACGTCAGGCGCCGTGATGTAGTGGAGTATCAGGGGAGAGCGAAGCGAGGAGCCATCCCCTCATTTCGTTGCTCCAAAAAGGGCGTAATGTTACAGGAGTTGAACACCTGGCGGAACCGATGCCGGAATTCTCGCTGAATTGCCGCAAATGCCCGCGCCTGGCCCGTTACCTGGACCGTGCGCGCACCGCGCACCCCGGCTACCACGCGCGGCCTGTCGCGCCTTTCGGGGCAAACCGGCCACGCCTGCTCGTCGTTGGGCTCGCTCCCGGCATGCACGGCGCCAATCGCACCGGACGACCTTTCACCGGGGATCACGCAGGTATCCTGCTCTACAATACGCTGCACGCTTTCGGCTTCGCAACCCGGGCGGTTTCCACCGGAGCCGGCGATGGCCTGAAGCTCGTGCATTGCCGCATCACCAATGCCGTGAAGTGCCTGCCCCCGGAGAACAAGCCCACCCCGGCGGAGGTCGCGCGCTGCAATCCCTACCTCGAGGACGAGATCGCGGCGCTCCCGCGCGGTGCGGCAATTCTGGCGCTGGGAGTCGTCGCGCATGACGCGGTTCTGATGGCAACGAGCATCCGGCGCGGCGCGTTCCGATTCGGTCACGGCGCGAGGCACGAGCTGCCGTGCGGGCTCCTGCTCTACGATAGCTATCACTGTAGCCGCTATAATACGCAGACGAAACGACTGACCCCGGAGATGTTCCGTAGCGTGGTGAGCGCCATCGCCAGGCATCTTTCCTCCGCATGTTCGATCCCGCAGAGGTGATATCCGGGCTGCCCCACCGGCCGGGCGTGTACCGCATGCTGAACGCCGCCGGGGAGGCGCTCTACGTCGGCAAGGCGCTCGATCTCCGCAAACGGGTCGCCTCATACTTTCAGAAGCAGGAGGGCGTGTCCCCGCGCATCCAGGTGATGCTCGGACAGGTGGCGGCCATCGAAACGACGGTGACGCGCTCCGAGGCCGAGGCCCTGCTGCTCGAGAACAATCTGATCAAGTCGCTCGCGCCGCGCTACAACATTCTCTTCAGGGACGACAAGTCCTATCCCTACCTGGTCGTGACCGGCCACCGCTATCCGCGCCTGGGATTTCACCGCGGGGTCCTCGACGAGCGCCACCGCTATTTCGGTCCTTTTCCCAATGCCGGGGCCGTGCGCGAGAGCATACAGCTGCTGCAAAAGGTGTTCCGGATCCGTACCTGCGAGGACACGGTGTTCACGCACCGCTCGCGTCCGTGCCTTCTGCACCAGATCAGGCGCTGCACCGCGCCGTGTGTGGGTCTCGTCAGGGACGAGGATTACGCGGACGACGTGAGGAGCGCCGGGTTGTTCCTCTCAGGCCGGGAGGACGAGGTGCTGGAGCGCCTCGCCGCGCGCATGGCGGAGGCCTCGGAACGCCTGCACTACGAGCAGGCCGCAGCCTACCGCGACCAGATCGCGGCCTTGCGCAAGGTGGTGGAAAAGCAGTTCGTGAGCGGGCAGGGCAGCGATGCCGATATCATCGCGTGCAGCAGGGCGGCCGGCGTCACCTGCGTCAACATGGTGATGATACGCGGCGGCCACCACCTGGGAGACCGCAACTTCTTCCCGCGCAACGCCGACGATGCGACATCGGAACAGGTGCTCGAAGCTTTCGTGGTGCAGCACTACCTGGAGCATGCCATCCCGTCGCTGATCGTCGCCGGCGCGCAGCTGGACGCGGAACCGCTGGAGCAACTGCTCGCCGGGCGCGCGGGACGCGTGGTACGGATCGCGACCCGTCCCACCGGTCCGCGCCGGGCGTGGCTCGACATGGCGTTGCGCAACGCCCAATTCGGAGCGGAGCAGAAGCTCGCGTCGCAGGCCACGCAGGAAGCGCGCCTCACGGCCCTGCAACAGGCGTTCGATCTGCCGGACACGGCACAGCGCATCGAGTGCTTCGACGTGAGTCACACGATGGGCGAGGCGACGGTGGCGTCGTGCGTGGTCTACGACCGTTCCGCCATGCAAAAAGGGGAGTACCGAAGGTACAACATTGCCGTCAGCCGTCAGCCATCAGCCGTCAACTCGAGCGAGTCGACAGACGTCACGCACCCCTCGACCCTCGCGACCCCGGCGGCAGCACCCGCCGGCATCGAGCCCGGCGACGACTACGCCGCCATGAAGGATGTCCTCACGCGGCGCTACCGGAAAGTCGTCGCAGGGGAGGGGAAAGTACCGGACCTGGTGCTGATCGACGGCGGCAAGGGCCAGCTCTCGGTGGCCCGGGAGGTCTTCGCCGATATCGGCCTGGCGGACGTCGCCATCGTGGCGGTCTCCAAAGGGGAAGAGCGCAAGCCCGGCCTGGAACAACTGTGGCCTTTGGGACGAAGCGAGCCGGTGCACCTCGCGAGGGACCATCCGGCGCTCCATCTCATCCAGCAGATCCGCGACGAGGCGCACCGCTTCGCGATACAGGGCCACCGCGCCCGGCGCGGCAAAGCGCGGTCGACTTCGACCCTGGAAAGTATCTCGGGCGTGGGCGCGAAACGCCGCCAGAAACTGCTCGCGCGCTTCGGCGGCCTGCGCGGCCTGCTCGCCGCGAGCGTGGACGACCTCGCCCAGGTGGAAGGAATCAACCGTACGTTAGCGGAGAGAATCTACCATGAGCTTCATTGAAGCAGCGGCTCGTCCCTCGGCACCGGTCACCGGTCACCGGTCACCGGTCACGCCTTCGCGCTCCGATAGGCGATAATCGGCGATGCCCCTCAACCTGCCCAACCTGCTCACGTGGCTGCGGATCGTTCTGATACCGCTGTTCGTGGGCATCTTCTATTTCGAGAAAAGCTGGGTGTCCGTGCCCAATCAGAACCTGGTCGCGACGGTCATCTTCACCGTGGCGGCGTTGACCGACTGGCTGGACGGCTGGCTCGCGCGCAAGCTCAACCAGACTTCTTCGTTCGGAGAATTTCTCGATCCCGTCGCGGACAAGCTGATGGTCGCAGCGGCCCTGATCGTCCTGATCGAGCTCGATCGCGTAGGTGCAATCGTCGTCCTCATCATCATCGGCCGTGAACTTACCATTTCGGCCTTGCGCGAATGGATGGCCAAGATCGGGGCATCCGGCAGCGTGGCAGTATCCGTTCTCGGCAAGGTCAAAACGATCTCGCAGATGGTTGCGATTCCACTTCTGCTTTACAACGACCCGATTGGTGCCTTCAACCCGCACACGGTGGGCACCTGGCTCATCTGGATCGCAGCAATACTCACCCTTGTATCAATGGTTTACTACCTGAAAGTCGCGATGCCTCTGGCGTGGAAGCGGGTTGCCTGAGCGGGGGGCGCTGGCCTATAATTCCTTTCTACTCAAGGGAGTGAAGAGGATGTTTCTCCGCCTCTTGAGGCGCGCGGGAATAGCTCAGTTGGTAGAGCGCAACCTTGCCAAGGTTGAGGTCGCGAGTTCGAGCCTCGTTTCCCGCTCCAGATTCCCAGGAAAACGGCCACGGGCCGTTTTCCTTTTTTGGAGTGTCCGACACACAGCAGAGGGGAAACCCCCTCGTATTCCGACATCAGGGCCGTATCCCTGGAGAAAGATGCGGCTTCCCAATTTCAACGGCGGGGTGGCAGAGTGGTCATGCAGCGGCCTGCAAAGCCGTGTACGCCGGTTCGATTCCGACCCCCGCCTCCATTTATAATCAGTTACTTACGATAAATAGGTAGCCGCCGCCGCCATTTTTTGGGACTATTTGGGACAGTTGATCCCGAAAGGTAGTCCCA
>Ga0075418_10000111_pt1 | contig 69740 bp, 55 predicted proteins | sample SoiMetdeltSBSDD2_FD_81776 | JGI IMG/M metagenome (GOLD analysis project Ga0075418, IMG submission 81776) | Bulk soil microbial communities from a Populus tree surrounding site in Tennessee, USA - Soil MetaG P. deltoides SBSDD2 | ecosystem: Environmental > Terrestrial > Soil > Tree plantation...
CGAGGGTCCGCGGCGTGAGAATCTATCATCAGCCCTTATGATTGGGAGCTTCAATGCGGACAGACTTCTTCGTCGCAAGTTTCCTTACACTTGAAGGCGAGCGGTTCGCGATTCTCAGACCGGACGAGATTCCTGCCAGTTTCTTCTTTGCATCGTCGCTCGAGGAGAAGCTGAGAAGTCTCACGCTGCTCACCGAGGACGTCTTTCGGTGTCGACTGGGCGAAATGGGATTATCTGCGGACGAAGTGGATTACCAATTGGAGCGCGCCCGGGGCCTGCACCTGACCGTACGGTAGTCGCGCTCGAAGGTCGCCGGCCTTTGACTCGCGCGCTCATCAGCGTCGGACGTGAAACGAGCCTCAGAGAGCCTGACAGTCCGAATCGACTATTTACCGCATGAACCCGTCCACGAGCGCAACGATGATCCCGAGCACGACCATCGTCCTCCATATCCACTTGAGCCCATGCGTCCACTTCTTCTGCGGCAGTAGCAGGACTGTCATGGCCGGAAGGCTATCACACGCCACGCCGGGGTGTGCGCTGAACCAGGAAACCACTCAGTGCTAAAACGATGAGGAAAGTAGCTGCGCAAGGCGGCGTAGAACTCGACGCGGGGCGGTTTCTCGTGAGAGGCATCGCCGGTATCTTCGCGAGGTTTACGATGGAAATGAGACTCGCCGCGGGACACACGCTCGGCGTCTTCGTGGGTTCGTCACTGCCCCGGGGATCGATGTCTTCGGCGTGCCAATCACAAACGGCGTCAATGACTGATTCACATCTCGTGACAGCTCCCACACGGTGCGGCAGCCGTCGCATCGGAAGTACTCGACATCCGCTGAATACAGCAGCTCATCGATGGGGGCCACGAAGGCGGAAAAGCAGATCGGGCATTGTGTGCGTGCGGACGACGTGCTGCTCACCATCGATGTAGTTATCAGCTTCTGTTTCTGGCGACCCCTCACTCAAGCCAGAAGCCGATACGCCTTTACGTCGCGGTGATACTACTGGACCCCGCATCTCCCCGTCTGTCGGAAACCGACACTCTGTACGCCTTGCGACGTGAGCGCCACCGAACGTCGGTGACCGCCAGACGCTGCTCTCTCGCCGGCTACTTTGCTGCGGCTTGAGCCGCGCCGACCTCGATCGTCTTCGCGGTCATGCTCTTGTCCTTGTTCTCGACGGCGGTCACCACGATTCGCGTGCCCGGCTTGATCTCTTCGACCTTCAATGCCGGCTTAGCCTTCACCCTCGTATCCTTCGTAACCTTGACCATGACGTCCTTGCCATCTCGATCCTTGAGCATGACGTGATCGACAGCCGCCATCGTCACGGTCCCCATGACCTTGTGGTCGTGACCCTCGTGCGCCAACAGACCAGTGCTCGTGCCGAGCGCCAGTACCAGCGCGAGAAGCGTCGCAAACAGTCGTTTCATCGTCTTGTTCTCCCAGCGCGAGCCTCGCGCCGTGTCAACCCTAGCGAGATCATAACCTTCAGCCTCAATGTACCTTCTTGTGCGGTTGTGGCGACGATTCCGTCGGATCACCCTGCAGAAAACGTCGTGCCTCCTCTTCTTCCTGCCATTGCGCCGCCGTTTTCGGATTGAGCGCCTCCATACGCTCGATGTCCTCCGCTGTCAGCCGTGGCAAGCGCCGGATGAAATGCACTAACCCCCAGCTATCACGTTCGCTTTCTGCAGTCCCATTCCCCCAGCCGGGCATTCCCGTCAGCCGGATCCCGTGCTCGATGATCGCGAACAGCTCGCCGTCGGTCAGCGACTGTGTTGCAGCCGCGCGCATGTCCGGAGCTCTTGGATAGAGCCCGCGACCAACGGTCGTTTCACCGCTGCCGTCGTTGGCGTGACATGTCGCACAGTGGTCCGCGTAGTGGGCCAATGCATCTGCCTGCACTGCCTCGGTCGCTTCCACTGGATTGACTCGAGCGCGCGTCGACTGCGGTGTCGCCCACCGCCGCATTGCCCGCGCCAGGATCTCTTCAGCACGGCTCGGCTCGTCGCGCGCGCTGAGCCCCCGGGTCACGATGGAATAGGCAACGAAGGTTCCGATTGCCGACAAGACGACAAGCAGCACAACCAGAGCGCGAATCATGGCTGTAAGATTCCCGGATCTGTTTCCCTTCATCAAGGTCCCTTCCCCGCGACTCTTAGGTTAACTGGGTTGCTGGGTTGCTGGGTTGCCGGGTTACCTGGGTTGCCATGTTACCGGGCTACTGCGCCACCCAGTCGTTAACCAACCGCCCAGGTACCGGGGTATCGAGCTACTCAGCTAAGCAGGCTAACATCACGCCGACACAGCGGCTCAGGAGGTGCCAATGCGACTGGTCCGATATGGCGGCGCCATGAGTCTCGACGGATACATCGCCGGCCCAAACGGTGAGTACGACTGGATCGTCATGGATCCCGACATCGATTTCGCCGGAATCATGAAGCAGTTCGACACCTTTCTCATCGGCCGCAAGACGTTCGAAGCCATGGTGCGAATGGGAGAGGCCACGAAATCGACTGCCGGCATTCAGAACATCGTGTTCTCACGCACGATGAAGCCGGCTGACTATCCGCACTGTCGTCGAGTCCGACGCCGAGCGCGTGGTGTCCGAACTACGTGCGAAACCGGGCCAAGATATCGCGCTGTTCGGAGGCGGTGAACTGTTTCGCAGTCTGCTCGCGGCTGGCCTCGTGGATCGCGTGAGGTATCCCTGATTCCATTGCTGCTGGGCGGCGGTGTTCAGCTGCTGCCATCGCCGGCGGACGAGCGAAACTCAGGCTGCGAAAGCAGCGTATCTACGAGAAGACTGGTACCGTGGGGCTCGAGTACGACATTCTGCGCGACTAGCGAGCAGGTCACCCGCTCAGTCTACTTCTCGACCCATTGGGGCTCGAAAGGGCCGCCCTCGTCCGCATCCGTTCTGAGCATTCCAGTGTTGATCCTGAGGATCTGCGCCGTCCGGGGACTACGCCCGGACGAAGGCAGACCCGCCGTCGGGGGGTCACCGAACACCTTGACCACGACGTAAGTCACTGCCCCGCAGAGAGCAAAATTGAGAAGCACGCCCGCTATCATCAAAAGCGCGTACATGAACACCGGGTCCCCCACCTCAATCCTCCTTCCTGCCTTCGTCACTACAATTAACGCGCTCGCTCATGCTGACGAACATCAGGGACCAACCACGTGAACCTGATCCTTGTCGACGAACGCGACGTCATCGGCGCTGACACGGTGTCGCTCTCTGACTCTCGCGCGACTCATCTGTTGAACGTGCTGCGCGTGACACCGGGCCAGGCTGTTCGCGTGGGGTTTCTCGATGGAGCGCTCGGTGTTGGAACCGTAGAGATGGCCCGCGATAGTCAGGTGACAATGCGCTGCATGTTCGAGCCGGAAATACCTCCGCGACCTCGAGTCGATGTGCTCCTCGCCTTGCCGCGGCCCAAGGTGATGCGACGGCTGTGGGCACAGTTCGCCGCGCTCGGTGTCGGCCGCATCATCCTGACGAATGCCGAGCGAGTGGAACGACACTACTTCGATACGCACGTTCTCACGGAAGCGTGCTATCGCCCGCTCCTCATCGAAGGATTGCAACAGGCACGCGACACGCGGCTGCCAATCGTCTCGATACATCGGCAGTTCAGGATCCTGGTGGAAGATCACCTCGACGGATTCTTCAGCGACGGCATTCGCCTCGTCGCGGATCCGAGCGGCGCCACCTCCATTAGCGCTGCGCTGTCCGACCATCGCGACCGGCGCGTGCTCCTGGCAATCGGCCCTGAGGGCGGCTGGAATGACTTCGAACTCTCACTTCTCGAGGCGCACGGCTTCCATCGCGTGGGGCTTGGGGCGCGCACGCTGCGGGTAGACACGGCGTGCACGGCGCTCCTCGCGATTACGCACGCGGCCTTACCAGTTCACTGCGGGTCCTGAGGAAGATAGATCGTCTCTCGCTTGCGAATAAGCGCGTCGGTGATCCATCCGCCGATGGCACCCCAGAATGCACCACCGGCCGTACCCATCATCGCGCCTTGGCCGCACTCGGTGCCGGAACGCGGGCAGGTCGGTGAATCGAGCGACCTCCCGAAGCCAAATCCGGCAAGCGCGCCCGCTCCCGCGCCAATGAGCACGCCGTTCCACACAGGGTCTCGACGACGGCGCTCGATTCGTTTCACCGATGGCGTGCACGACGCCCCAGGAGTCACCACGATGGTGACGTCCTTGTCCAGAATGTCCTCGAGCTTGAGGTCACGAAACAGACTGGCCGACTGCTGCTGTCCCAGCCGTTCGCTCGCGGACTGTGCCGCTGCCATCGTCGAGAAACAGAGCATCGCCGCAATTCCAACCGGGATAGTTCGAACCATTGATGCCACCTCTTGCCCTTCTCCTGCTGGCCACGGTAGCCGACGAGGCGAGCGCGCGTCTTGAGGCGATCGCTGAAAAAGGCTGAAATGAGCCGTTGAAAAGCGGCGCGTCCGCTGAAAGCGGACGCCGTCGTCCCAAGGACGAACAGCTCTCGGGCCGGGTGAAATTTTTGCCGCCCATAAAACGTCAATGAGGACGGACCTCTTACGGCACGGTCCTTGATTTGGTCCGGCGCCAGACCTGTCACGAGGTAGGAACTTGATGCTCGAAACCATTTGGCAAGACCTGCGGCACGGCGCGCGGATGCTGGCGAAGAACCCAGGGTTCTCCCTCACGGCAATCCTCTCGATTGCCATCGGCGTCGGCGCGAATGCCGCGATGTTCAGCGTCGCCGATGGCCTGATCTTTCGCCCGTTGGCCATCCCGGATGCGGGCGGGCTGGTGACGATCACCGGTACGACACCCACGGGCGACGACCGCAATATCGAGCTCTCGTATCCCGACTATGCCGATCTCCGCGCCCGCGCGCAAAGCTTCGAGGGGCTCGCGGCCATCGACGGCATGGTTGCCAGCCTTACTCGGACGCGCGACGAACCTGCACAAGGTACCTTCGGGCAGGCGGTCAGCGCGAACTTCTTCGATCTCCTTCACGTTCGGCCGGCGCAGGGGCGTTGGTTCCTGCCCGATGAAGATCGCGTCGCCGGTCGCGACGCCGTCGTCGTGCTCGCATACGAGACGTGGAGCGAGTTCGGCGGCGATCCCGGCATTGTTGGCAGCGAAATCCGCATCAGTGGCAGGGCTTTCACCGTCGTTGGCGTGGCGCCAGAGGGCTTCACCGGTGCCGACCACTTCGTAATGGCGGCCTTCTATGTGCCGCTCGCCATGTTGCAGACGCTCAATACGGACGCATCACCTCGAATCCTGGAGCAGCGCGATCGTCGGACGATCCGAGTGATCGGCAGACTGAAACCTGAGGCGTCGCTCGAACAGGCGCGCCTCGAGGGTGAACGCATCGCCGGCGTGTTACAGCAGGAATACCCGGCGACGAACGAGCGCCACGGCTTCCTGATGCGGCGCGAGATGGACGCGCGATTCTCCGAGTACTCTCCTGTCGCGGCGCTCGGCGTCATCCTCATCGGTCTGGCCATCGCAGTCCTGCTGGTTGCGTGCGCCAACGTCGCTGGGCTGCTCACGAGCCGCGCGCCGGTGCGGGCACGCGAGATCGCGTTGCGGCTCGCCATCGGCGGCAGCCGCGGGCGGTTGATGCGTCAGATGATCACGGAGAGCACCTTAATCGCGGGCATGGGCGCATTGGCCGGTCTCGCCCTTGGCTACGGCGGAATCCTTTCATTCCAGCAGTTCCAGATCGTCAGCGATGCCCGCGTGAGATTGGTATACGAGCTGGATCAGCGGGCGCTCGTTGTCGGGCTCGTGGTCGCCGCCATCAGCGCCCTGCTTTCGAGCGTGATCCCGGCATGGCGCAGCACGCGATCGCGCGATCTGACCACTGCGCTTCGAAACACGACGTCGCCCGCGTCTCGAACCGCGCGTCTCTGGGGCCGCCACGGGCTCGTGGCTTCGCAGATTGCGCTCACACTCGTACTGCTGACAGTGGCGTCGTCCTTTTATCGCGCCTTCGAGGCCGAATACGGACGTGGGCCCGGATTCCGGACCGATCACATCCTGCTCACGAATCTCGATCCCAGCTTCGCGCAGTACGACCAACGCCAAAGCGACATGTTCTATCAACTCCTGAAGGATCGCGCGGCAGCGATTCCAGGCGTGACATCGGTCGCGCTGACATCGTTTGTGCCCCTCAATCAGGACGGAGGCGGATCAGTGGGGATCGTGCCGGAAGGCGTCGTTCTGCCGCCGGGCGTCGAGAGCCTTAACGTCACGGCTGCGCGTGTTGACGATGCCTATTTCGACACCATCGGCATCGCGATCATCAGCGGTCGAGCATTCCGGGTGAACGACACGCCGGACGCACCGCGAGTCGCGATCGTCAGCCGAGGCATGGCACGGCGGTACTGGCCGGGCGACGATCCGATCGGCAAGCGGATTCGCGTCACGAGTCAGGATGGAGCCTTCGCCGAGGTTGTCGGCGTGGCTGAAGACACGAAGTTTCGCCTGTTCACCGCGACTTCGACACCCTTTCTGTACCTGCCCCGGCTGCAGAACCCGTCGACCCGAAGCACCCTCGTCGTGAGAACAGAAACTGAATCGGCCGCGATCGCCGGCGAGATGCGCGCCGCCATATCGGAAACCGATCGCGACGTGCCGATCCTCTCGATGAGGACGATGGAAGCGTTCTATTACGCGAATGCCAAGAACCTGAATACCGTAGTCGTCCGGACAATTGCCCTGATGGGCATCATGGGGCTCGCGCTGGCGCTCGTTGGCTTGTACGCCCTGATGGCGTACGCCGTCAGCCGCAGAACGCGCGAGATCGGAATTCGGATGGCAATGGGCGCGCTGCCAACATCGGTCCTTCAGATGATCCTGCGTCAGGGTTCGCTGCCGTCTTTCATCGGTATCGCTGCCGGGGTCGCTGCCAGCGCCGGAGTGGGAGGTCTCATTCAGGGGGCGTTTCCAGGGACTGGCGGAGATGCGGTCACCTATCTGACGATTGTTCCTGTCGTATTGATGGTCGTGGCACTCGCCGCGTACATCCCCGCGCGGCGCGCGGCCCGTATCGATCCGCTAGTCGCCCTGCGTCAAGACTAGAATCTGTGGCGACGGTTCGCTGAAAGGAATCGATATGTTGAGGAAACTGCTGTTCGCGATCTGCCTGATTGGCGTGTCCGCGCCTGCCGTGGCACAAACGAGTGACGGTGGCTTTGGCGAAGTGGCCTCGCCGTCGCTGGCCGCCGTGGCGAAGGGCATGCATGCGACGATTCGGCGCAACCTCGCCGAGGCGGCCGAGAGCATGCCGGCCGACGAGTATTCATTCAAACCGACGCCGGAGGTCCGCACCTTCGCACAACTCATCGGCCACGTCATCTTCGGCAACTTCTACTTCTGCGCCCAGGCGAAAGGCGAACAACCACAATTCGGCGGGCAGAACTACGAGAAGGTGACGGAAAAGGCCGCGCTCGTGAAAGCGTTGAATGAGTCGTTGGCGTATTGCGACGAGGTGTATGGGTCGACGACGGACGCCAACTTCAACCAACTGGTGAAGGCCGCCTCACCGACTGGTGGAACGCAGACGGGACGCGGCTCACTTCTGGTGTTCAACACGGCTCACAACAACGAGCACTACGGCAACATCATCGTTTATATGCGACTCAAGGGACACGTCCCGCCGTCGACAGCTCGAGTGCAGAAATCGCGTAAATAGACCAAAAGCTCCGTAATTGGGCGACGGCTCGGCGAGTCGCGCAGAATCCGCATTCATCGGCACGCGACTCGGCGGTTGCAAAAACGACAGGCGTTGATTGGTGTGTCTCGCCTGTCGTGCGACCGCGGCGGGTCCGGAAATCAGGACCTGCCTTCCGACCCTCTTACCTGACTGGCTTGACTCATGCACTCAGCGCGTCGTGGCAACCCGCAAACGCGGCACGTCTCAGGCTCAGCTCTCGGGTGAAAGCGAAGGAGAACCTCGGGCGCTCGACGAGAACATCAAAACGATCAAGACCTGGGAGCGGGCCTCGGTCCACCACCGCTCGCGTGCCGAGCGGATCAGTGACGAAATCACACGCATCTCCGCGAGTGGCCGGATGCTGGTCCTCCATGTCGTGTGGTTCACCTTATGGGTGCTTGCCAATCTGTCGTTGATCCCCGGCATCAAGCCATTCGATCCGTTCCCGTTTCAGTTCCTGACGATGACCGTGTCGCTCGAAGCGATCTTCCTTTCGCTCTTCGTGCTCGCAAGCCAGAACAGATTGACGGCGCAAGCCGACAAGCGTTCCAACCTCGACCTTCAGATCGATCTGCTCGCCGAGCGTGAGATGACGGCGGTCCTGCAATTGCTCCAGGACATCGCGCGTCACCTCGACATCCCCGTATCGCTGACGTCCGCCCAGATCCGCGACCTCGTCAAGAAAACTGACGTGCAAACACTGGCCGACAGGATGGAGGAATTTGCAGAGGAGCCAACACAGGCAAAGGAGCCAGACAAGCCGATCAAGAAGACACGTCGCGCCAGCGCATAGCACGAAGGACCGGAGCCGTTTCGGCTCCGGTCATCGGACTCTAAACCGGTCGGAAGGCTTTGCGGTAAATGAACAGCAACAGGATCGCCCCCAGCGTCGCGACAAAGAACCCGGCAGGCTCGCCCGGCTGATACCACCCGAGGGCGCGTCCGAGGAATCCGCCCAGCACGGCGCCGACGATCCCGATCAACATCGTGACGAAGATACCGCCCGGATCACGTCCAGGCATGACCAACTTCGCGATGACGCCGACGATGAGCCCGAAAAGCATCCAGCCCAGCACCCAAATCATGTGAATGCCTCCTTACCTCTGAACGCGATGGTTGAGGTGTAGTGCGACTGCCTCCGTTCGCGCGTGCACGATTGGTGCCTAGGAATTCAAACGTCGGGCTTGCTCCGCGCGAAGCGACACGCGCATTTCCGTGTATTGGGCCGCGTCAGGATGCAGGGTCAAACCACGAGTGGTGCTGATGAGGTTCAGATTCCCGTGATCTGCACGTTGGCGCCGTCAGGGTCTTTCACATGGAACCCGAACTCCAGGTTTTCACGGGGCGTGAGCCCCATGCTCTGCAGTTCCTTCGTTACTGCCTCGCGATTGAAACCCTCGACCCCGATCGCGAAGTGATCGATGAGCCCAGCCGGCGGCTCCACTCGCAGCGAAACCAGTATCTTTCCGCCAGTGCCAAGACGGGAAATCTTGTTCGCCTTGTCCTCGTTCATGACCGAGAGGCCGAAGACGCGATTGTAGAAATCAATCGAGCGCGCCATGTCGCTCACGAGCACCGAGGTGTGATTGATGCTTCCGGCTTTGAGCGAAGCGGCTGACGCCGACGTTCCCGCTGCCACTGCCATGGCCGTCAGCGTCTGAATCAGTTCCCGTCGCGAGAGCCGGCCATGCTCGAAACGGCTCACCAGGTCCGATATAACATGCTGCACGGTGCCTCCTTGGAGGCGGGCAGTGTAGCCCCCGCCCGGGGCCCGGTCAACGCGAACGCTTTTCTATTCGATACGGATCCGCTTCTTCGTTCACTAATCTAGCGAGGCGCCGCCTCAGATCGACGAGCATGTGGCTCCGCCTCGCTAGATGGCAGTATCTTTTGCCCGCCCTCCGGGCGGGCGTAGACGTCTTGAACGTATCGCAGAAGCTTGATTCGTTCGTAAGGATTCTGACCGTTCAAGACGTCTAGGGGGGCAGTAAGAGGGGGTTACCTTGCGGACCCGCATCGTTTCATGACCGCAATTCGACGGCTGGCGCTCTGCCTGGACGGCACGTGGAACAATCGCGACGACTCCACGAACGTCCTGCATCATTTCGGGCTTGCGACGGAGTGTCGTGACCACCCGCTCGGCACCGACACGGTCACACAAATCAAGTTTTATCTCGAGGGCGTCGGGACAGGCCCCCTGGACAAGATCACGGGCGGTGGTTTCGGCTTCGGGCTCGAAACCAACGTTCGTGCGGCGTACAACTGGCTGGTTCAGAACTTCGAGGACGCCAACCCGCTCAAGCCTGCCGACGAGATCTACATATTCGGCTTCAGCCGCGGCGCGTTCACGGCGCGATCGCTCGTCGGCTTCATCAGCACGTGCGGCTTGCTCCGCCGTGGTGCGCCACTGACCGTCAACCAACTCTGGCAGAACTACTGCCTGCTCGGACGCCAACACGAACACCATACCGGGCCGCTGACTGCCCTCTTCGGTGAACCGGCCCCGGAATTCAGGCGTCTCCCGGACCTCGTGTGGGATCCATGGTCGATCCGCAAGGACGAAATCCAGACAGCGAAGCGCACCAATCGGGTGCCGGGTCTGCGTGTCAATGATTTGAACGACACTGAAGAACTGCTCGTTCGCTGGTCTCGGCGCGTGCAGATCACTTATCTCGGTGTGTACGACACAGTCGGCGCCGTGGGATGGGACGCACTCGCGATTCCTGGAGTCCAAAGCCGGCTCGCGCTGCATCACAACATGCGTCCGACGACCCTCATCCTGCATTGCCGGCATGCGCTGGCGATCGACGAGCATCGAAGCAATTTCAGTCACACGCCGTTTGTGGCCTATATCGGACCCAACCCCTCCGACGAACTCGGTCGGCTCGCGCAGTCGGGACGGACGCGCGAACAGAGTGGCGCACATAACCTGGTGACGTCAGTGGCCACCGCGTGGACCGGCAGAATCGAACAACGCTGGTTCGTCGGCGCGCACTCGAACGTCGGCGGCGGCTATCAAAGCAATCCGCTTGCGCAGGCACCACTCAAATGGCTGCTCGATGGTGCGCGTCGCGCCGGCCTGATCTGCGACCATGTCACCGAGGTCGTCCCGTCGCCGATTGGGCGGCTGGGGCCGCGCGATTCCTACGCCGAGTTCGCGACTCCATTCTGGACGACGGTGCTGCGCGCGAAGCGCAGCTATCGCACGATCGATCCAATCCCAGAGGTGCGCGCCAACCGCAGTGCGAGCGAAAACCAACCCGGTTTCATCCTCGCGAACATCAACGAACACGTCGACGAGAGCGTGTTGGGCTACTGGGAGCGCCGATCGAATCCGCCGCCAAACCTGGTCGAGTACGCGAAGCGGCACGCAGCCAGGCACGCAGACAGCGTGATGGCATCGCTCGCGTGGATGAGGACGAACCACTTATGGATGGGCGATGGCTTCAAGCCATATCTGGGGCTCCTGCTTTGGGCAACTGTTGCCGCCGCCGGCTTCCTCGTGGTGGATAAGGTCTTCAACGTCTGGACGTCCGCGCCGCCGGCGTGGCTGCTGGCGATTGCGGCGGGGTTGTTCGCGTTGATCGATTGGGCCGAGAGCACCCAGAGTTTCAAGATCGCACTGAGGGGCGAATCACCGCCACGGCGCGCCTTCCTCGACTCGATCTACTTTACGCGCGCGCTCGGCGTCGTGCTGTTCATCTTTGGCGCCGCCGGCGTCGTGGTGTATCTGGCAACCATCGGTGCGGGCACGCCTTCGCTCGCGGACGCTTTGCGCGATTCGACCAACCCGGTCCGGTACTGGGTCGTCATCTCGTTCGGCGCCGGCCTCGGCGTTGGCCTTGGTGTCGTGCTCAATCACTGGTACGCGCGCTCGCCCTCGCCACCGGCGCGCATCGTGATCCAGTCCGCCGTGATCGGACCCGTGATCTCGAGTGCCGTGATCATGCTGGCGACCGTGATCGCGTACGAGGTGTGGCGATTCGCTCGTCCGGCGTTCCACATCGAGGTCCCTCTCTTCTCTCCTGCCGAGAACGGTGAGCGTTTCGCGGGGCTGTTGCTGCTGCTGCAACTGGCCCTGATCTATTTCGTGAATGCGCTGTCGTGGGCAGGGCGGCCGATGACACGCGCCCACCTGGGATCGATCGTCCGGCTCCAGGTCCGCACGTCACCTCGTCAGGTCACCAACTGCCTCGATCGCTGGTGCTCGATGCTCACTGGCCGGCGGCCGCACAAATCGACGGATTGCCGGATGCGAGCCATCGTGCGCGAGACGTTGTATCGCGACATCATCGGATTCATTCCGGTCTATTCGCTCGTCTTCGCGTTCGGGCTGTGGTTCGGCGCCTTCCAGCTTGGGTGGACGTGGTTGCGAAATCTCTGGCTGACAGTTCCGCTGACGGCGGCGACCGCCGACTACATCGAGGACATCTGCCACCTGCGATTCCTCAGGCTCCACGAGCGGGACGAACATCCGTCGCTCTTGATCACATGGCTCTGCGCGGCGATGACCTCGATTAAGCTGGTCGCGTTCATTGGCGAGGCGCTGCTGACGATCGTTATCGTGATGGCGGCGACGTTGAACATCCACGAGGCGCCGGAGCTGTATGGATGGCGAGGCCTGCTCGCCCTCGCTGTCACGACGACGACGGCGATGATCGTCCTGGTTCTGGGCGTCTGGTCTGTGCTGTATCGATGGTCGAAAAAGGCGCAGCGCGATCGCGGTGCCGTGGCCCCCGTTGAGCCACGGCCGTTGCCGCACAAGGTCGAGGCGGGTCTTTAGACCCGCCTACCCCGCGAACGCGAACGCCGGATCGAGCGGTGGCAGCGGCACCCCGAAGAACAGCCGGCGCTGAACGCGTGGCAGGAGCGGCGAATTCAGCATGATGGGCAGCAGCCTCGGGAGCAGCCGCCTTACGAGTTCTCCTTCCTTCGCGACCAGCACGCGTTGCGCGCCCAGCTGAAGCCGATGAAGGGTTCGGACGTCATCTTCGCGCAAGCGCTGGATGACTCGTAGATCGGCATGCGGGATCGGCCCGCGACCGAAGAGCGGGTACAACTCCTGTGCGGCAACCGCGGCAGTCGCGATCGCGACGTTGACCCCGATCGCACCGGCCGGGCTCATCGTGTGCGCCGCATCGCCGATGAGCAGCAGGCCATCACGTGCCCAGTCGTCGACCATCCGAATGAGACCCTCGAGCGGGAAGAACGGCGTGAAGTCCTTCAAGCTGCTCGCGAACTCCTCGAAGATGGGATCGAGCTGACGCACGCGGTCCGCCACAAACGCCAGTCCCTGCTGTCGCCATCGTCGCCACTCACCCGTCGGTAGCGCGATCCCGGCCTGGATGTGATGCGGGTACTTCGGCAGCATGAGGCCGCGAACCCTGTTGCCGAGCGAGACACAGAAGGTGCTGGACCAACCTGGCGGCTGCTCGATCGTGAACCAGATCAGATCGAAATCATGATGCTCGTACTCGGCCTTGAAACCGCCCATCTTCGCGATCGCGGAATAGCGGCCATCGGCGCCCACGACGACGTCGGCGCGCACCTCGAAGTGTTCCCTGCCATGGCGAAGCCCCTGCACGCCAACCGTGCGGCCGTCTTCCTGAATGAGCTTCGTCACCTTGGCGCCCATCCAGCACTGGAACGACGGAAACGGCTCCGCCTTGCGAAGAAGGGCTGCGAGGAAGATCGGCTGCGGCATCCAGATCGCGTAGGGATACTCGGGCGCGATCCTCTTGAACGACAGCTCACCGACCTGGCGACCGCCCAGGCGCACCTTGCCAGCTTCAAGTATCGAGTGCGGCTGCGCGAGGATGTATTCGAGCAGTCCGAGCTCGTCGAGCAGGTGCGCGGTGCTCGGTTGCAACACCTCGCCACGGAACTCGCGCTCGAACGTCTCGTGTCCTTCGAGCACGAGGATTTGCGCACCGCGCTTGGCCAGCAGCAGCCCCAACATCATTCCCGCAGGTCCGCCGCCCACTATGCATGCGTTGACGTGAACAGTAGTCATGGCTCTCCTCTAGCTTCCTTCCGCCACCCTGCTCCGAGGGCCCGAGTAGCGCGAGCGGCGCCTGACCAGTCAGGGTCAAGCGCCGTCACCAGGCGGGCTGATGCGCGCGCACGCGCGCGGGTGGGATTCATGGCGCAAACACTCGGCAAGGCTTGCCGCAGGTCGCCGCCACGGCAGGATTTGTTGGCGGGGCTGAATGGTTCGTTCATCACGCCGGCGACAGTGGCAAGCGGTGAGCCATGAGGCGCCAACCGCCCTGTTTTAGAGGTAAATCCTTGTGTTTGAGCGGCTTGTCCATGGGTGGCCGCCGGCGTCCTCGGCGCGCGCAGAATGCGCATTGTGCCTATTGGAACAGTCTGTCCCGCGCCGGGCATTTGGAGCGCGGAGGAGGCGGAGGCCGCGGAGTTTCAACGCGGAGATCGCGGAGGAGCCGAGGTACCAGAGGCACGGGTCGCCCGCACTACGTGCGGCTTGGATTACGCGGCAACGCGCCCGCAAACGCCATGACCAGCGAACGGCGCTTGCGAGCGCTTGCCGCGTAAACCATGGCCGGCCCCAAGGGCCGCGCGACCCGTGCTCCGAATGGCGCATCGGGTCGGCTCAACCCGTCGCCGCCCCTGCGCTTCTCCGCTCCTCCGCGGTCCCTGCGCTAAAAACTCAGCGTGCTCTCCTGCCCCTGCACGCCCATTCATCAGGGCTTCGGCGGATAGTTCTTGAAAATCTTCTCCGCCGCCTTCGTGATGTTCTTGTCGCGCTTCTCCGGCTTGGCGCCCGGATTCAGATCGCGCTCGGCAACGCCGCGCCACACGATCGCTCTGGTCCTGGCGTCCATCATGTCGACAACCAGTGTTCCCGTCACGATCCGCTGCGTGGTTGCGGTGCCGGAGAGATTGCCGAGGCGAGGTCCGCCGAAACCCGACGAGTAGCCATTGATCTGCAGGTTCTCATCGAAATTGGCGGGGTAGGCAACGAGCACGTCCGCCTGCTGGCCCTCCACCTGCGAAAGGCCTTTGGACGCCAACTGCGCGTCGATCGCGCTCACGATGCGCTTGTGATTCAGCTCGTCCTTCAACTCGGTGCCGCGAACCCACGCATACGTCTTGAACCGCGAAAAGTCGGCCGACTTGTCGTAGTCATAGTTGACGCTCTGCGCCACGGCAATCGTTCCGAGCATCGCGATTCCGAGGGCAGTCGCACAAAGTCCGATACGCATTGCTTCCTCCTCATTCAGCGGGACGTTTCGTCGCGCCATCCGCCGCAGGAGAAGGCAACTTCCACGCCGTGAGCGCCGCTCGAAATCTTCAGATTCATGGCATTTTTTCGACGAGTCTTTCGGTGTCACTTGGCGCGCCGCGCGGGCATGTATGTGAACGTACACCGTGGGCGTATCCGTACAGGTTGTACGGCGTTCCTCGACGGCGGGTCTCAAAGACCGGCCGCTGCTAGTACCCCTGGGTGTCTTGCGAGGGGCGCACCTTGCCGGCGTAGATGCGCATGATGACGAAGAAATAAGTAAGGGCGAGGACGACGGCAACCGGCCACCAGATTAAGGCGACTCTGAGACCACGTTCAGCGGTTGCGCCCGCGTAAGCCGTCAAGGAATGCTCCGGACTGAGCGTCGAGTGCAGCACCACGGGAAAGAGACTTGCGGCAGCACCAGCCAGCAGACCCACGATGATGGCACAGGAACCGGCGAGCGCTCGCCTCTCATCACTCCCACGCACGCCGGTCCACAGTGCCCAGGCGCCAGCGCCCAGGATGACCAGTGCTATCCAGGCCAGTGGCCGCTGAAGCATCGCCTGATACAACTCAGGGCGGACGATCCCGGTTTCAAACGAGACGACAAGAAAGAGCGCGGCGCCGGCCAGCCACAGGCGCCGTGCCAGACGCTCGCTACGCTCGTGAACGGCGCCGACGGTCTTGAGCCTCAAGTAGGTCGCGCCGTGCGCGGCCAGGAGTACCGTCGCGAACACGGCCACCGACAACGTGTACCAGTCAAGAATTCCAACACGTCCGCTCGCCCTGAAGTCGGTGAAGAGCGACATGCTGAACCTGCCGGTCTCGTCGAGCGGCACACCGCGAATCACGTTGCCCAGCGCAGTGCCAAACAGGATTGCGAGCAGCAGATTCGAAGCGGTGAACACGAAATCCCAGGCCGAGCGCCAGAGCGCGTCGTTGAGATGGCCGCCGACTTCGATCGAGATCCCGCGAAGGATGAACGACCAGAGTACCATCCACAGCGCCAGGTAAAAGCCGGCAAACGCGACCGCCATCAACTCCGGAAAGGCGAGGAGAAACGTGCCGCCTGCGGCGACGAGCCATACCTCGTGCCAGCTCCACAACGGCCCGATCGCAGCAATGACCTGTCGCCGCTCCGCATCGCTCTTCGCCACGACAAGGTGCAAGGCTCCCGCTCCGATGTCCCACCCATCGAGAACGACGAACATCGTGAGCATGAAGCACAGGAGCGCGAACCAGAGTTCAGCCAATGGCAGTCTCCACTGACTCGCCGTAGGGTGACGTGGACTCCGCTTCACCTGGGCCGTGCGCGACTTCTCTTCCGATCAAATAGAGATAGAGGAGACCCAGGACGAAATAGAGGCCGGCCATTCCGATGAGCGTGAATAGCACGTCACCAGAGCTGACGACGGCGCTGAACCCTTGATTGGTACGAAACAGGCCGTAGATCAACCACGGCTGGCGCCCCAACTCCGTCGTCATCCACCCGGCGGTGTTGGCGATGAAGGGAAATGGAAATGCCAGCATGAGGATCCACAGCAGCGGACGGGCCGACTCGAGTTGTCCACGGAGCCGCTGCAGATTTGCCAGCAGCATCAGGCCAATGAAGATGGTGCCAAGGCCGGCCATCACGTGGAATGCGTAATAGAGCAACTCGATGTTCGTGGGCCAGGTGTCTTCGGGAAATGCATCCAGGCCACGGACATCGGCGTGAAACGTCCCGTAGGCAAGAAAGCTGAGCAGCCCGGGCAGTCTGATCGGGTTGTCGAGACGACGTTCGCGCACATTCGGCTGTCCGATCAGCGTGATGTCCGCGCGCGGACCGGTCTCGAATCGTCCCTCCATCGCGGCGAGCGCGGGTTCCTGATACCGCGCGACGATCTTGGCCTGGGAATCTCCGGTAGGAAACGCAACGAGGATCGTGGCGACAAGACCGACGGCCGTGCCGTGCCGCAGGTACATGCGCGACTGCTCGATGTGCTCACCGCGAAGGGCGTAGAACGCGCCTACCGCCGTGACGACGAAGGTCCCCGTTACGAGCGCTGCCGCCTGGTTGTGCGCGAACTGAATCAGCGCCCACTCATTCAGTAAGTACGCCGGTAGATCGGCGATTATGAGCGCCCCACTCGCGTCGGTGGTGTGTCCAACCGGATGCTGCATGAAGGCATTGGTCACAAGGATGAAATAACCAGACAGCCAGCTTCCGGTTGCCACGCCAAGCGCCGCGAGAAAGTGGAGCCGCGGACCGAGCCGCCGTTCTCCCCACACGAGCGCGCCGACGAACCCGCTCTCGAGGAGAAACGCGAACATCCCCTCCATTGCGAGCGTCTGGCCGATGACGCCGCCTGCATAGGTGGAAAAGCCGGCCCAGTTGGTGCCGAACTGGAACTCCATCGGGATGCCAGTGACAACACCAACGGCGAAGTTCAGACCGAAGATCCTCGCCCAGAACCGCGCCGCGGCGGCGTATCGCTCGTCTCCGGTGCGCAGGGCACGCCACTTCCAGTACACGAGGAACCACGCCAGCCCCATCGTGAGCTGCGGAAATAGATAGTGATACGTGACGGTGAAGGCGAACTGAAGGCGATGCCAGATTGCCGCATCATCCATGGTGGACCGGCACTGCCCGTGGCTCCAGCGCGTAGTGGGATATATCGTTGAGCAGCGTCAGACGCCCTAGGCCGTTGGGGCCCATCTCGACGATGTTGAGACACGCGGGCATCTGCTCGAGGCGATCGCGATACCCGCGAGGATCGAATCCGAGCACGTGCGCGATGACGAGCCTGATGGTGGCCTTGTGCGAGGCCACGAGAACGCTCTCACCCGGATGCTTGTCGACGATCTGCTGAAAAGCGCGAACCGCCCTTTCCAGGACAGCCTTCCCAGCTTCCCCGCCGGTGGGCGCACAGTCGAAGGGATCGTGCTGCCAGGCGGCGTATTCATCGGGATACCTCGCTTCCGCTTCATCGTGACGAAGCCCTTCCCATCGGCCATGATCGATTTCGCGCAGGCCATCGAGAACCGTGACCGGCAATCCGTGCGGCCGTGCCACGATGGTGGCTGTCTCGATCGCGCGCTGCAGGGGGCTTCCGTACACCGCCGCGAACGACTCACTCGCCAGCCGCTGCGCGAGCAGTTCAACCTGCAGCCGCCCCTCGACACCCAGCGGCACATCGGTCGATCCGGCAAAACGATCCTCGGCACTCAATTCCGTCGCGCCGTGTCTCACGAGCAGGATTCGAGTCGTCACAAGTGACTCCACAGTCGAAACCCGCCCAGAAACGCGTGGCCGTTGCTGCCACTGCGCACGCCGGGCGGCAGGCGCTTGATTAACTTCGCGTTCCCGCCCCCAAGGACCACGTCATCCGCTTCCAGCGCGGCGCTCAGGCGAGCGATCACGTCGACGACGTGCTTGCGCCACTTCCTCTTGCCGAATTGCCTGAGACCGGCCTTGCCCACGTACTCCTCGTAGGTCCGCCCTTTCTTGTAAGGCAGATGAGCGAGCTCCAACGGCGCCAGTACGCCATCGAGGATCAGCGTCGATCCGAGCCCGGTGCCGAGCCCAAGGAACAGCATCGTTCCCTTCTCGTAGCTGCCGAGCGCCTGCATCGCTGCGTCATTGACGACCTTCACGGGCCGACCAAAGGCGCGCTCGAAGTTGAAGCCCACCCAGCCGCGACCAAGATTTTTCGGTTCCTTTGTGGGCTTGCCGTCCTTGACCGGGCCCGGATAGCCAATCGAGACGACGTCGTACTCCCAGCCAGCGGCGGCCTCCTGCACCTGGCGGACCATCTCCTCCGGTGTGAGGGTCGGGCCCGACGGAATCCGAACGCGCGTGCGATGTCCCGTCGCAATGGCCTTGATGGCAGTACCGCCAACGTCGATGACGAGGACCTTCATGACTGGCTGCGGGCCAATTCCGCCGCTGCGTGGTGCTCGCGATGACCGCCGAACTGGTAGCGCATCGCGGACAGCAGACGATTCGCGAAATCGGCTTCACCTCGAGAAGTGAAGCGTTCATAAAGTGCCGCGCTCAGAACCGGCGCCGGCGCCGAGGACTCGATGGCCGCCTGAATCGTCCATCGCCCTTCACCGGAATCCGAAACGTGTCCGGCGAACGTGCCGAGATCGGGTTCGTCGGCGAGCGCCGCGGCCGTCAGATCCAGCAGCCACGATGCGACGACGCTTCCGCGTCGCCACACTTCGGCGATGTCCGGCAGGTTGAAGTCGTACTGGTAGTGCTCGGGATGGCGCAACGGGGTCGTCTCGGCGTCGAGGCGGCGCTGCTGGGTGCCCGCGTTGGCATGTCGAAGGATGTTGAACCCCTCCGCGTACGCGGCCATCAGCCCGTACTCGATGCCGTTGTGCACCATCTTCACGAAGTGACCGGCGCCGACGGGGCCGCAATGCAGGTATCCCTGATCGGCGGTGTTGCCGTTCTCGGATCGACCCGGCGTCGGCGGTGTCGCCCCACGTCCCGGCGCGAGGGAACGAAAGATCGGATCGAGTCGCGTCACGGCCTCCGGCGTGCCGCCGATCATCAGACAGTACCCGCGCTCGAGACCCCATACGCCGCCGCTCGTCCCGACGTCGACGTACTGCAAGCGCTTGGGCTCGAACTGCTTCGCGCGGCGGATATCGTCGATGTAGTACGAGTTCCCGCCGTCGATGAGGATGTCACCCGAATCGAGCTTCGGCGCAAGGTCACCGAGCACGGCATCCACCGCACCGGCTGGAACCATGATCCAGATGGCTCGCGGCTTGTCGAGCATCGCGACGAACTCGTCCAGCGATTTCGAGCCGCGCGCGCCCTCTTGCACCAGCGCCTCGACATTGGCGGCACTCGAGTCAAACACGACGCACTCATGGCCAGTGCGCAGCAGCCGACGCACCATGTTCGCGCCCATTCGTCCAAGTCCGATCATTCCGAGTTGCATGGCTCTGTCTCCCGTCTTCGGTCTTGTCTCGACAGCGGGCCTCGAGACCCGCCGCTACACTTACTGCCTTCCGTCCAGCGCCTGTTCGATCTTTTCATACAACTCGGTCAACCCCTGCCGGATGTCCGGTCCGAGATGTACATGTAGCGCGCGTCGACCTCGCTCCTTCAACACCGCGAAATCACCGAGGGCCTGCGCCGCCTTCACCACGCCGAAGGTGTAGCGGCGTCCCGGCACCGGTAGATCCTCTGCATCTTCACACGTCACCTGCACGAACACCCCGGTGTTCGGTCCGCCTTTGTAGGCCTGACCGGTGGAGTGCAGGAAGCGAGGTCCGAACCCGAGGCAGGTGGCGACGTGTTTGCGGCCTCTCACCAGGTGCCGGATTCGCTGGAGCATGTCCCGGTGCTCGTCGCTCATCTCGATGTAAGCGAGCAGGGCAAAGTAATCGCCGGGGCGGAGGCTGTCGAGATGCGTGCGCAGGTCGTCGACGCTCGGCATCGCAGACGAATCGCCAGGCAGATGCCCGGTCTGTTCGTATTCGCTGGTCAGTTTGCGCGTCGCAACCTTGCTCGCCTCGACGTCCGGCTGATCGAAGGGGTTGATGCCGATGATGGCGCCGGCAACCGCCGTCGCCATCTCCCATCGGAAGAACTCCTGTCCGAGCGCCATTCGGTCGCTGACAACGATTCGGACGACTGGATGGCCAGCGCGTTCGAGCGCCTCCAGCCTGGCATCAGCCGCCTCGTCGCCCTGATCGGCGAGAGCGACGTGAACGAACACTCGATCAGTGCCATAAAGCGAAGGGTCGCCCAGCTGCTCGCCATCGACGGGAATGATGCCCTTGCCCTGCTTGCCGGTTGATTCCGCCACCAGCTGCTCGAGCCAGGCGGCAAGCTCGGACAGCTCGGGCGAGACCACGAAGGTCAGTTTGTCGCGACCCTGCTGCGCACTGAGGCCAAGCACTGTTCCAAGCACCACGCTCGGATTCTGGTCCGGTGGAACACTCGGGCCACAACTCCGCACCATCAGCTCCCCGCTCATCAGCAACTGCCTCACGTCGAGCCCCATCACCGCGGACGGGACCGTTCCAAACGCGGACAAGGCCGAGTAACGGCCTCCGATATTCGGCATGCCGTGATAGATGTGGCGGACTCGATCGCGCGTCGCAACCTGTTCGAGCGCCGAGCCCGGATCGGTGATCGCGACGAACCGGCTGCCCGTGGCATCGCCAAGCCCCGCGATGCGGACCCGTTCAAAGAAGTACTCCTTGAGGATGTTGGGTTCGAGCGTGCTTCCTGACTTGCTCGAGACGATGAAGATCGTGTTCAGGAGGTCGACTTGCTCCTCGCACGACTGAATCTGCGCCGGGTCGGTCGAATCGAGGACGTGAAGCCGGGGGAATCCAGGGACAGTTCCAAAGGTGGCGCGCATCACAGCGGGACAGAGGCTCGACCCTCCCATCCCGAGCAACACTGCATCGGCAAACCCTGCATCCTTGATCTCCTGAGCCAGCGCGACCAACTGATCCACCTGTGCCAGTTGCTGACGAGTGATGTCCAACCATCCGAGCCACTTGTTTTCGTCGGCGCCAGTCCACAGTGACGAGTCGCCGGCCCAAAGCCTTCTGACGTTGCCAGCAGCCCGCCACTGGTCAAGCGACTTCGGCAGCGCTGAAGCCAACGGCTCCGGCAAGGACACACGTTGTTGGTTCAGCGCAGCGCCGAGTAGCGAGACGCGCTTCTGTTCGACAGCGCCCAGCAGACGATCGAACGCGTCGGCGAACAGCCGCACGCCATCGACGAGAAGACGGTCGGTGACTTCCGTGAGGGAGATACCGATGTTCTCGAGCGTCTCCATGATGTGGCGCGCTTCGTCCACGTTCTCAGTCAACGTGGGATGCGCGCTGCCGTGATCGCGGAACGCGGCAAGTGTCGCGGGCGGCACGGTGTTGACCGTGTCCGGTCCGATCAGCTCGGCGACGTACTTCACGTCCGGGTACGACGGATCCTTGGTCCCCGTGCTGGCCCACAGCAGACGCTGCGTCTGCGCCCCCTTTTCGGCCAGAGCCTTCCAGCGCGGGCTGGCGAGCATTCGCTGGTAGGACTGGTAAGCGAGCTTGGCGTTGGCGACTGCAACGGTCCCCCGCAGTGCTTCCAGGACGCGTCGCTGATACCGATCGATTGCGGGGTTCTCGAGGCGGCGCCGAAGCAGATCGTCGATGAGGGTATCGATCCTGCTGACAAAGAAGCTCGCCACGCTGGCGATACTCCCGATCCGATCGCGTCCCGCCCCGGTCCTCAGAAAGGTTTCTAGTCCGGACAGATACGCATCGGAAACAGCTTCATACGCGTCGATCGCAAACAGCAGCGTCACGTTGACGTTGATTCCTTCGCCGATGAGTTGCCGGATTGCCGGTATCCCTTCGGCCGTTGCCGGAACCTTGATCATGAGGTTGGGCCGATCAACGGCCCCCCAGAGTCTCCTCGCCTCGAGCACGGTCTCTTCTGTCCTGTGCGCGAGGTACGGGGAGACCTCGAGGCTGACATAGCCGTCGCGCTTCGCTGTCGCCTCGTACACCGGGCGCATGGCATCCGTGGCGTCCCGCACGTCCTGGATCGCCAACTGTTCGTAGAGCGTTTTCGCGTCCTGGTCGCCACGCGACTCCAACGCCTCCAGCGTGGCGGCGTAGTCAGCGCTTCCTCGAATGGCGTGCTCGAAGATCGCCGGATTACTCGTGACGCCCCGCAGCCCGTCGTTGGCGATGAGCTGTTTCAGCTCGCCGCTGTGGAGGAGATGCCGGCTGATCGAATCGAGCCAGATTGACTGACCCAGAACGTTGAGCGCTCGTAGCGGGTTGCTGGTTTGAACATCGACGAGTTCCATGACAATCACTCCCCCGTCGGCAGCGCGTCAGTGGGCGGCACGACCTTGCTGGGATCACCCCCCAGCACCTGACGTGCGGCCGCAGCCACGCGTTCCGCGGTAAATCCAAACTTCTGCTGCAGTTGCTGCAATGGCGCCGAAGCGCCAAACGTTTTCATGCCCAGGCAAATACCGTTGGGGCCGACGTAGCGGCTCCACCCGAGCGTGCCTGCCTGCTCGACGGACACACGTGCCGTGACGTTGGGAGGCAGCACTTCCGCACGATAGTCCTGTGGCTGCTTTTCAAAGAGTTCCCATGATGGCATGCTGACGACGCGCGCCCGAACACCATCGCGTGCGAGTAAATCCATCGCGCCCAGGCAGAGCGACACTTCGCTACCGGTGGCGAGAAGCAGGACCTGTGGAACGCCACCGGGGGAATCGGCCAGCACATAGGCGCCGCGGGCCACACCGGCGGCCGGGGCCACCTTCGATCGGTCGAAGGTCGGCAGCGGTTGACGGGTCAGCACCAGTGCGACCGGCTCGTGTCGAAGCTGCATGATCACGCGCCACGCTTCCACCACCTCGTTCGCATCGGCCGGGCGAAGCGTCATCAACCCTGGAATCGCGCGCAACGATGCGAGCTGCTCGATCGGCTGATGGGTCGGACCGTCTTCGCCGACCCCAATCGAGTCGTGCGTGAAGATGTAGATCGCCGGCACCTCCATCAGCGCGCTCAGTCGAATCGACGGTCGCACGTAGTCGCTGAAAATCAGGAAGGTCGAGCCGAAGGGGCGCATCTTCGACAACGAGAGCCCGTTGACGACTGCGCCCATGGCGTGCTCCCGAATACCAAAGTGCATGTTGCGCGCGCCTCGATTCTCGGCGTTGAGATCACCAGCCCCGTCGAACGTCAGGCGAGTCTTTGTCGAGGGCGCGAGGTCGGCGGCTCCTCCGAGCAACCACGGTGTCCGTTGCGCCAGGACATTGAGAACTTTGCTCGAGGAATCACGGCTGGCGACACCTTTCTCGTCGGCCGGAAACACCGGTAACCCGTCGTCCCATCCCTTCGGAAGCTCGCGATGCTGCATCAGGAACAACTGTTCGGCCAGGTCGGGGTGCGCCGATCGATAGCGTACGAATCGCTCCGTCCACTCGGCGCGGGTGGTGCGTCCACGCGCGCCGACACCCTCTTCGAAGTGTTCCCGCACACCGTCGGGCACGAGGAACTTGGCGTTCTCCGGCCATCCGTACGATCGCTTCGTGAGCCGCACTTCTTCGTCGCCGAGCGGCTCGCCGTGCGCGGCGCTCGTGTCCTGCTTGTTGGGCGACCCGTATGCGATGTGACTGTCGACAATGATGAGCGTGGGACGGTCCGTCGTGTTCTTGAACGTTGCGAACGCGCGCTCGAGGCGTTCGAGATCGTTGGCATCTCCGACACGCGTCACGTTCCATCCATACGCGATGAACCGCCCGGCCACATCCTCGCTGAACGCCAGCTCGGTGTGCCCCTCGATCGAGATGTGATTGTTGTCGTAGATCCAGCACAAATTCGAGAGCGCCAGGTGTCCTGCCAACGACGCCGCCTCGCCCGAGACACCCTCCATCATGTCGCCATCGCCGCAGAGCGCGTAGACGTCGTAGTCGAACATCTCGAAACTGGGGCGATTGAAATACGAGGCCATCCAGTTCCTGGCGATGGCCATGCCGACGCTGGTGGCAACCCCTTGCCCAAGCGGGCCCGTAGTCGTCTCAACGCCGGAAGTCAGACGATATTCGGGATGTCCCGGGCATTTGCTATCGAGCTGTCTGAAACGCTTGATGTCGTCGAGCGTGACTGCCGGCGTGCCCAGCACCTCGTACTTCGGGTTCACCGACTTCACGCCCGTCAGGTGGAGCATCGAATACAGCAACATCGAGGCATGACCGATCGACAGCACGAAGCGATCGCGATTCGGCCAGATCGGATCCTCGGGATCGAAGCGGAGAAAGTGCTGCCACAGCGTGTAGACGACCGGCGCCATCGCCATCGGGGTACCGGGATGCCCGGACTTTGCCTGCTGCACCGCGTCCATCGACAACGTTCGAATGGTGTTGATCGAAAGCTGATCGAGGTCGAGTTGTGTGAGTGTCGCCATTCCCGTCTCCCGTTACTCTGACGCGCCGCGCGACTCAGCCTGACCTACCGCGCACGCTACAGCGCGCGCTCGACGGGTAATCGTAACGCGGAGGCCTCCGCGCCTTTATGTATCGTCAGCGCAGCGCCGAGGTTCAACGCGAAAAAAGTCCAGTGCAGCGCCGTCGTCACATATCCCATCACGAGAGCGTCCATGGCGATGAAGGCCTGCCAGAAAGCCAGGTTGGCAGTGCCGAGCAACGCGACGACGGCAGCTGCGGTGAAGTGTGCGGACCGCTCGGGCTTCGCTCGCCACAACAGGACGGCGAGAATCACCGCAAGTCCGTGTGCCTCGACAAAACCAATCCCCGCGTACGGGGCGTTGGCGAGCACGCGACCTTGTGGTCCGACGCCGTACAGGACCCCGCGGATGTCGAAGATCATCCCTGCGAACCCGGCAATGCCGATGTAGAGCGCGTTAGCGCGAAGAATCAGATTGCGGATGGTGGTATTCATTACGACCTCAAGGTGACGACTTCGCGGGCCGCGGGTTTCTCGGCCGCCAACACATCTACCCACCCTCCGGCAGGAGCGACCCGACTGACTTCTGATGGCCCCCAGCTTCCAGGCTCGTACTCGAACACCGGGGTGACGTCATCCAGGACGGGGTCGACGATGCGCCACGCTTCTTCCACGTAGTCCTGCCGGGCGAAGCGTGTAGCGACACCCTTGAGAGCGTCGGTCAGCAGCTCTTCATACGCTCCCACCTCGTTGGGATCGTAATGCTCGCTCACTGTGAGGTTGACGACTTCACCGCGAAGCGTGTCTCCTGGTAGCTTGACGAACGACGTAATAGCAATGGTCTGCGTTGGCGAGACCTGGAAGCGGAAGTAGTTCGCTGGCGGCGGTGCTGGCGTGAAGACGGCGGGTGCCTGCCGCAACCTGACGATGACCTCGGTCGCTGTCGTCGCCAGGCGCTTTCCGGCGCGGATATAGAAAGGCACGCCTTTCCATCTCCATGAATTGATGGACAGCCGCATTGCCGCATAGGTCTCGACCGTAGACGAGGGACTGACGCCACCCTCGTTGCGATACCCGCGAAATTGCCCGCGCACGACATCGCCCGGTTGTATGGTCGCGATCCCTTTGAGCACTTTGACGCGTTCGTCTCGTGCCAGCTCAGGATCGACGCCAGGCGGCGGTTCCATCGCGACGTTGGTGAGCAGTTGCAGCAGATGATTCTGAACGACGTCCCGGATGGCGCCGGTCGCGTCGTAAAACTGCCCTCGGCCATCGACGCCGAACTCTTCCGCCATCGTGATCTGCACGTCCTCGACGAACTGCCGGTTCCAGATCGGCTCCACGAACGCATTCCCGAATCGGAAGAACAAGAGGTTCTGAACGGCATTTTTCCCCAGGTAGTGATCGATGCGGTAGACGTCGCGCTCTGCGAACGTCTCGTGCATGACATGGTTCAGCTCGCGCGCGGTCGCAAGCTCGTGACCAAACGGCTTTTCGACGATGACGCGGCCACTCCGCGACGCGCCGCTCAGAGCGAGTTGCCTGAACACGAGGCCGAAGAGCCGCGGCGGAATCGCGAGGTAATGCGCCGGATAGTTGCTCCCGCCCAGGGCATCGGCGAGCTGCTGAAATGTCGAGATGTCGCTGTAGTCACCGTCGATATATGAGAGCACCGCGACGAATCTGTTGAAGGCATCGCGGTTGAGCCCGCCGCTCCGTTCGATGCTCTCCTGTGCCCGAGCGCGGAGCTGGTCGAGCGTCCATCCCGACTTGGCGACCGCGATGACCCGAGGGGGCAGATGTCCACGAAGGGCCATGCCATGCAGCGCGGGAAATATCTTCTTGTAAGCAAGATCGCCGGTTGCCCCGTAAAAGACCAGCGCATCCGCGGGAACTGAAGCCATCACGCCACCTTTCCTTCTTGAACCGCCGAAGGACCGTCGTCGTCGCGACGAACCTTCTCGAAGTGCAATTGACCACCGTATTGGAGTAGCAGCGCGACGAGGGCGGTCCAGCCCGTCTGATGACCGGCGCCAAGTCCGGCGCCCGTATCGCCGTGGAAGTACTCATGAAACGGCACGTAGTCGCGCCAGTGCGGGTCGTGCTGGAAGTACTCGTTGTCGCCGAAGACGGCTCGGCGACCTCCGTATCGCTCATCCCGCACAAAGAGACGCGTCAGGCGCGCGGCAAGCTCGTCCGCGACGTCTCGAAGCGGCAGGAAACGACCCGACCCTGTCGGACACTCAACGGTGAACGAATCGCCGTAGTACTGCGCGGACGTGGCGAGCGCCTGAATCAGCAGGAAGTTCATCGGAAACCAGATCGGGCCGCGCCAGTTCGAGTTGCCGCCCAACATGCGGTTGTCCGAGACCCCGGGCCGGTACGCCACTTCATGGCGCTGCCCCCCGACCTCGAATGAATAAGGGCGCTCAGCATGTTCGCGCGACAGCGATCGCACCCCGTACTCCGACAGGAACTGCGTCTCGTCAAGGACACGCTGCAGGATTGCGGCCAGCCGAGCCTGGCTGACCACAGACAGGAGCCGCGTGCCGTTTTCTCCGGGCTCGATGAAGGTGGGCAGGATCGACCTGAGAAACTCCCTGCTGTTCAGCACGTTGCCGACCGTCTGCATCACAACGGGCAGCTTCGCCAGGGCCGAAGGCTCGATAACGGTCGCCGCAAACAGTGGGACCAGGCCGACCATTGAGTAGATCTTCAGCGGTACCCGTTCAGTGTCGTGGCGAATCACATCGAAGTAAAAGCCGTGCTCTTCGTTCCAGAGTCCGAAGCCGCCCCCGCCCGTGCGCTGCATGACACTGGCGACGATGACGAAGTCCTGGCCAAACCGGTGGACCATCGGCTCGTAGTGAGGGTCGTGTAACGCCAACTCAAAGGCGATCGCCACCATGTTCAACTGGAACATCGCCATCCACCCGGTGGCATCTCCCTGCTCGAGCGAGCCACCGGTCGGCAGCGGCTGATCGCGGTCGAATACGCCAATATTGTCGAGCCCGAGGAAGCCGCCGCTGAAGATGCCCTTGCCCTCCCGGTCCTTGCGGTTCAGCCACCACGTCAGCATCATCAGCAGGGGATCGAACATCGACTTCAGGAAACCGACGTCCGGAGTACCCCGCTGCTGCCACTCGAGGTGGTAGATCTGCCACACCGCCCATGCAATCACGGGCGGATTGACGGCGTTGAAATCCCACTCATACGCGGGAATCGTTCCGTAGGGATGCTGCGACCGTGGCGCCGCGAGCAGCGTCATCTGCGACTTCGCGAACACCGGATCGATCGTCGCCATCACGACCGCCTGGAACGCCAGATCCCACGAGGCGTACCACGGATACTCCCACTTGTCTGGCATCAAAACGATGTCGGCATTGTGAAAATGAAGGGCCCAGTCGCGATTGCGCCCTTGCCAGCGCTCACGTGGCGGCGCCGGCTGCGCGGCATCGCCGGCGAGCCAGTGATGAACGTCGTAGTGGTAGAACTGTTTCGACCACAACAACCCGGCGTAGGCCTGGCGCTGGACGCGACGTTCGTCGTCAGTGAGATGCGGCGCCTGCACGCCCGCGTAGAATTCATCCGCCTCGGCAAGGCGCCGGCTCATGACCGCATCGAATTGCACGAAGGGCCTGGCCTTCGCCCCCGGCGTGAGGCGGATCTGAATGGTGAACGACTCCCCCGGATCGACCAGGGCGTGCACGTGCGCCGCGACCTTGGTGCCGCGTTCCTCATTCACACGATCGCGGAGGCCATGCACGATGGCGTCGTCGATGCCATCTTTCACGTAGCGTCCGCTGTTGGCGACGCCGAACAGCCGCTCCGTGTTCGTCTCGTTCTCCGTGAAGAGCAACACCGGCGTGATGCCATCCTCGGCGCGCACGTACCACCATCGTGTTCCCAGGTTCGGGTCCTCAGTCCACGCGCTCCCGGGTGTGCCCGCGTGAATGGCAGGCCGCTGCGCAGCTGGCGTCCATGACCAGGTGTTGCGATACCAGAGATGAGGGAGCACGTGGATGGGCGCGGGATCGGGTCCGCGGTTCACCACGCGCACACGGCACAAGATGTCTTCCACTCCCGCCTTCGCGTATTCGACGAAGACGTCGAAGTAGCGCCCTTCCCGAAACGCATCGCCGACTGCATCGACGAGCTCGTACTCAGGCTGTTGCGGTCCGCGTCGTCGATTCTCTTCGACCAGGTCACCATACGGGAATGCGACCTGTGGATACTTGTAGAGCATGCGCGCGTAGGAATGCGTGGGCGTGTTGTCGAGATAGAAGAAGTACTCCTTGACGTCTTCTCCGTGGTTGCCCTCCCGGTTCGACAGACCGAACATCCGTTCCTTGAGAATCGGATCGCGCCCGTTCCAGAGCGCCAGCCCAAGGCACAGATACTGATCGCGGTCACAAAAGCCGGCGAGTCCGTCTTCGTTCCAACGGTAGGCGCGGCTCCTGGCGTGGTCATGTGGGAAGTAGTCCCACGCGTTTCCATCGGCGCTGTAGTCTTCCCGCACCGTGGCCCACGCGCGATCGCTCACGTAGGTTCCCCAGCGCTGCCAGTCGCCGCGGCCTGCGGCGATGTCCGCCAGTCGTCGCTGTTCGCTCCTCATACAGCCTCGGCCGGCGTGACGTGGGTGATCTCGTTGGTCGGCGACGTCTCTGGCTCACCCCACTTCACGAGCTTGAGGTCGAGGACAAACGTCGCGTAGAGAACGGGAACGAGCAGCAAGGTCACGAAGGTCGCAATCGTGAGGCCGCCGATTTGTGCGTAACAGAGCGGTTCCCACAGCGGACCACCGTGCGCGGCCAGCGGGAACAGCGCGATGACCGTCGCCGCCACCGTGATGAGCACCGGGCGGAGGCGCATGATGCCGGCATCGAGCAGTGCCTCGATCAGCGGTTCACCAGCCTTGTGCCGTTCCTCGATGAAGTCGAACAGCACGATGATGTGGCTGACGATGACGCCGATCAGGCTCGCGACACCGAGGAAGGCCATGAACCCGAACGGCGCTCCCATGGCGTAGAGGGCGGCAAGCGATCCGACGACGCCGTACGGAATCGCAGCGAACACCACGGCGGGCTTGATCGCGTGCTTGAACTGGAACACAAGCGCCACATAAATCATCGCGATGGAGATGAGCATCACGATCGCCAGGTTACGAAAGCCCTTGACCTGTTCTTCGCGCTCGCCTCCGATTTCCATCTTGTAGCCCGGGGGCAAACGGCGCTCGAACTCCTGGAGCTTCGGCATCGCCGCGTCCAGAACCTCCGACGGTAGCGAACCGGCCTCCGGAAATGCCGACACGGTGATCGTCCTGAACTGGTTGCGGCGCTGCAGCCGCTCGGTGCGCATGCCGTAGACGATCTCGGAGATCGACTGCAGCGGCACCTTCTGCTCTCCCTGCGTCGCGTAGACATAGAGGCTGCGGATGTCTGCGAGTTGCGACCGCTCTTCCATCCGCAGCCGCGCAACCACTGGGATCTGATCCTCCCCGTCACGGAGGGTGCCCACCGAGTGACCGGCCATTGCCGCCGAGGACGAAGCCGCGACGTCGAGGTTGGTCAATCCCGAGAGATTCGCCTTGTCAGGGTCGGTCTGCAGCCGGACCGCGAACCCTTCGGGTCCCCAGTTGTCGCGCACGCCGATCGCGATTGGAACCTCCCTGAAAATCGCGGTCATTTCCGCCGCCAACTGTCGCAGCGTTGGAATGTCTTCGCCGGAGACGCGGATCGAGACCGGGATTCCCACCGGAGGCCCGACCTCGAGGCGCCTGACATCGAGCCGGACGCCGGGGATGGTGGCACTCAGTTCCTTCTGAAGCTCGTCGACGAGATGATTGGTGTCGTGCTTGTCGAATACTTCGATGAGCACTTGCGCGTAGTTCCGCTGCGACTGCTCGGGCGCGGCGGAGAACCAAAACCGCGGTCCGCCTCCTCCGACGAAGGTCGTCAACGACTTCAGCACGCGATGCTCTTCGCCATCCTTCGAGTGCTCTTTCTCGTAGTTCGCTGCCAGACGCGCGACAGTCTGCTCAACTTGTCGCGCGACGCGGTCGGTCGCCGCCACCGGCGCATCTTCCGGGAGCCACACGTCGACGTATGAGAGGTACTGGAGGTCCTGCGGGAAGAACTGCACCTTGAGCTGCTTTCCAAAGACACCGCCGAGCGCGATGACGACCAGCGACGCCGCGAGAAATGCCCAGCGGTGCTGGATCGCCAGGGTGCCGACCTTGTAATAGAAAGCGGCGAACCCGCTCTTGCGCCGCTCATGAACCGACGGCTCGGCCTTCGGACGCAGCAAGTAGTACCCAAGGAGCGGGATGAACGTCATCGAGACGATTCGCGACGCCACCAGCGAGCAGGTGATCACGACCGGCATGCTGTAGAGAAACACCCCTGGATCGCCGGGCAGAAGCAAGAACGGGAGATACGCGACGATGTTGGTGATCGTGGCGTAGAGAATTGCCGTCGCCAGCTTGGTGGGTCCCAGCCACGGCGCAACAAGTCGCGGGTGCCCCGCAGCCAGGTCGCGCTTGATCGCATCGCCCGCGACGACGGGATCGTCGACCAGCAACCCGAGGGCGAGAATCAACGAAGCGATCGAGATCTGCTGAAGATCGATCCCGAGCACATACATCATCCCAAACGTCATCGCCAACGTGATCGGGATGGACAATGCCATCAGGAGGGCCGAGCGCCATTCCCAGAAGCCGATCAGCGAGACGAGCACGACCAGCGCAATCGCCTCGTAAAGGCTGCCCATGAACAACTCGATGTTTTCCTCGACCTGCCGAGGCTGGTCTGATGTGCGCGCGAACATCAAATCCTCAGGAAGCTGGGTGCGGATCTCCGCGAGCTTCGCGTCGACGGCTTCACCGAACTCGCCGATCTTCTGACCGGCTCGCATCTGGATCGCGAGCGTTACCGCTCGCGAGCGTCGCCAGGTGCCGTCCTCGGCACGCTGGCTGAAGAAGTTGTAGAACCGTGCGGGGCTCTCGTAGCCGCGGCCAATCGTCACGAGGTCACGCAGGTAAACGTGTCGTCCGTTCGCGGTGGGCACGAGCACGTCGCCAATTTCAGCTTCGCTCTTGAACTCGCCAGACGGATCGACGGTGAGGTTCTTGTCGCCGACCTCGAGCAGGCCGCCGGGCAGCGTGATGTTGCGCGCCCCGATGACGTCGTCGAGCGTGCCCACCTTGACACCGTACGAGGCGAGCCGTTCCTGCGAGTACTCCAGGTAGACCCGTTCATCCAGCAGCCCGGTGCGCGTCACCTTCGACACCATGGGCAGCGTCTTTATCGCGCGCACCAGCAGGTCGGTGTAGTCGTCGAGCTCTTTGTAGGTGTACTTGTCGCCAGCCGACGTCGAGAGTTGTGCACGCGTGTCGGCGGGATTCCTGACGACAACAACCGGCCATGAATCGGGATGGAACTCCGACGCACGCAGGCGCTCGTGGATGTATTGATCGACGTAAGCCTTAATCGTCGCGTCGTCGGCCTCCGATGCGGCATCAACCGCCGCATAGCCGACGCCAATCAACACATGCGCGTCACGAAGGACACCCTCAGCCATGGCTGCATCCGCGAACAGGCGGAGCGGCCGTCGAACGAGCTCGAGCGGCACCGCCGCCGGCAGGCCCTGAACCAACGTGATGCGAGTCGGTCCGGCAGCCGGGTCAGCGCTGGCGCGTGTTTCTTCGATCGCCCGCTGCACGGATCGCGCACGAATCGCAACTCCAGTCTCGGTGACCCTCGGGCTGGCAACTGTGAGCATCAACGCGGCGGTGTCGCCGAAGTCCTTGATGAAGTTGATGGGGCCGGCTCCCTGGGGGAGATCGGTGATGGTGTCCAGCTTCAACTTGATATCGTCGAACTCCTTGCCGGTGTCGGCCACACCCTCGACGAGCGTGATGTAGACGGCAGTCACGCCCGTCCGCGTGTTGGACTCGACCTTATCGACCTTGACGTTCTCGGCCACCTTCTCTTCGATCCGGCGAGTGACCAGTTCCTCGATCTTCTCCGCCGTTGCCCCCGGCCACGGGCAGAGGACGAGCGCCTGTCGAATCGGGATGTCGGGATCCTTGCGCTGCGGCATGTTGAAGTAGCCGTAAACGCCCCACAGGACCGTGGCGAAGAGCAGGACCCACGAGACGTGACGCGTTTCGGTGAAGAAGCGCGCGGTGTTGTGGGTGTGCTTGATGATCTCGGCGTCGCTTTTGTGCTCAGACATGGCCGGTCCTCTGCAAATGTGTGAAGGGGTCAGACCCCTTGAGTCAGGTCGTGTCAAGGGGTCTGACCCCGTTACGGAATGACACGCACGGGATCGCCGTCGACCAGGAGGCTCGCGCCGGTGACCACAACGCGATCGCCAGCCGCAATGCCGTGAGTTACGGCGACGCCGTTGCCCAACACGTCACCGAGCTCGACGCGCCGGAGGTGCGCGATCTCGACGTCACCTTTCCGTTCCACGACCATCAGCGCGTAGCTGTCCGAGTCGGTCGCCCTGATGACGGCGCTCAATGGGACGGTCAGCGGCTGTTGTACGGGTGTGGGCGGCAGACCAAGTGCGACGGTGCCGATCATGCCCGGACGCAGTCTTCCGTCCGTGTTTGGAATCGTGACTTCGACATCGAAGACACGGCTCTGGGGATCGGCTGTTGGCGCGACTGCCGTGATCCGTCCGGTGAACATTTTTTCGGCGACCGCTTCGACCGTCACGCCGATGTTTTCACCGAGCTTCACAGTGGCGATGGCAGCGTCCGGAATCCCGAAGCGCGCCTTGACGGCGCTCACGTCACCGAGCACGAAGCCGACGGTACCGGCGCCGACGAGCGTTCCGACTTCAATCTTTCGCTCGAGGAGGATGCCGGACGCCGGCGAAATCAGGGTGGTATCGCGGAACGCGCTGAGCGCTAACTCGATGTCGGCTTGGGCCGAGGTCACACGCGCCTGGGCCGAATCGAAGTTGGCCTGGGCGGAATCGAGATCGGGCTTGATCAGGCTATCCGCCGCGAAGAGCGTTTTCGCGCGCTCGAGGTCGAGGCTCGCCTTGCGCAGCGAGGCCTCGCCTTCAGCCAGCTTCGCGCGGCCCTGATTGACCTTCTCCTGGTAGTCCGCCTGGTGCACTCGCGCCAGCACGGTGCCTCGGCTGACCTGATCGCCGGCCTGAGCTGCGCGCTGCCGTCCGTCCGCACCTTTTCGTTGAATGAGTTCGTCGACGTAACCGGACGCCTTGAACGCGAGGGGCACTTCCTGAAACGCCTCGATGGTGGCCGAGTACCGTATCCCCGTCGCCGCCGGCGCCATCGTCACGGCCTGCGTCTTCACCGGCCGGGCGGGCTTGGCTTCGACACCTTCAACCTTGGTGCACCCGCTCGCAAGCGTCGCGGCGAGGAGCGCAACAAACGAGATCGACTTCGTCATGGGATCACTTCCTCTCCGATGGCGTTCTCGAAATCCGCCTTGGCGGTCCAGAACGCCAGCAAGGCTTGCTGGTATTGGTCGTCTGAATTGGCTTGCTCGGCCCGCAACTGGAGGACATCGGGCAGCAGCGCGGCCTGCACCTGGTACTGGTTCGTTTTCACGCGCAGCTTCTCGAGCGAGGTTGCCTGCGCCATCCGCGCCACGTTCAGGAGCGCCCGCTTCTCCGACAGCGTGCGGAACCGGTTATTGACGTCGACGATGATGCGGTCCTCGGTGTCACGGAGCGCGAGTCGTGCCTGTGAAACGGTGTGGGTCTTGGCGGCGAGCTGACGTCCCTTGCGCCCCCAGTCGAACGGCTCCCACTTCAATTGCAGCCCCGCTGTCGCGAGGTTGGTCGGCATCACGTCGATGTTGAAGTACGAGTTGTAGGAGACGGCGACGCTCAAATCCGGGATTCGATCGGCTTTCGTCAGCCGTCGATCCAGGTCTGCCTGTTCCACCTTGAGCCGTGCTTCGCGAAGATCGGGCCGGTTGTCGAGCGCGCGCGTGCGCGCGGCGTCCAGGTCGATTTCAGCAATGGACAGCTGGGTGACCGGTTCGACGACGAAGTCAGTTCGTACGTCGCGACCGAGCAGCTGATTCATCTGTTCTTTCTGCGACGCCAGCGTGTTCTGATAGGTCGTCCGCGTCAGTTCCTCCCTGGCCAGTCGAAACTGGACGTCGAGAGAGTCAGCGCGAAGCGCCACCTTCTGGGCAACCCGCACCTCGAGCGTGCGATCAAGCTCGCGATACAGCGCGATCGCCTCTTCAGTCGAGTCGAGCGCGCTCTCGGTCTGCAGGATCGCGAAATACAGCCGCTTGACTGAGTTGGTCACCGACAGCCGCTGCGCGTTCAGATGCTCCTGCTCGATGGCCGATGTCGCGCGGGCGCTGTCGATTCCCAGGCCGATTCGAAACAGCTGCGTAATCGGCTGCGACATCTGGGAGGACACGTAGTACGTCAGTTGCCTGGGCACGCTGACGTTGGTGTCCGTGGCCGGGATCGGTCCGACGCCTGGAAAATCGCCAAACGCGCCCTGGGGGAACGCGAAGTCGACGGGCGTCAGCAACTGCGCGGCCTGCCCTTGGATGTCGAAGACAGGCAGGCGGTGCGTGCGGGCGACTTCGACATCTTCATTGGCCTTCTGGAGCTGCAGAGTCGCGCTCTGCACCTGGCGATTGTTCTCGAGCGCCAGCCGGATGGCCTTGTCGAGCGAGAGACGTTCGGTGATCGTCACCGGCATCGACTGGGCTGCGGCAAGGGCCGGCAGCAGCATCGCAACGAGGCACCACGTTTCAACATGCTTCTTCATGGAATCCTCACGGCGTTCTTGAAGCTGGCCTTCTGAAGTCGCGGATCGATGGCGTCCGCGGTTCGGCCCCACAGGCTGGGATCGGTGCTGACGAGGGCTGCCACCTCGGTCCGGCTCAGTTCCAGGCCGCGGTCGCTGCACTCCGCCAGGATCTTTTCGGGGTCCCTGAGGAACTCACTGCGAAACTCCTCGTCGGTGATCAGCCGTCCGATGAGCATCTCGATAATGCGTTGCGCCACGTTGATGGCCTCCGAGCGGACCCATGGGCAAGTTCCAGACCGCGTGCCTGAATCGGGGTGGGTGGCGGCGATCAGGCCGTTTTCCGAGCTTTGTTCACCGGTCCGCGGGTGTGGGTGGCGGGCGGGACAACTTGTGCGCGTGCGCAGGATGCGCCGATCGGGACACTCTGTGCGGGCCTGTCCAACCCACTCTCGGCTGTCAACTTCCAACTCCCAACCTCTCCGCCTTCGCGCTCACACGCTTCCCGCGCGCTTCGGCGAAACCTCGCCAAAGCTTGTCGCTCACAGAACGAGGCCGACAAGCGACGGCGGGCCATTCCCAACCTTCGAATTAATTGGAAGGTTAGAACTGAGGTTCGGGGTCGGTTTGGGAGTTGAGAGTTGGATTTTTGAAGTTCGCGGTTCCGGCACGTCCTTCGCATGGCCGCGCGGCGAGAGGGGGTGCCGTGGACGCAAGTCGCTTCATTGAGCCAGGCGGACGCCAGATCAGGCCTCGTTCACGCAGCGGAACAGGGTCGACGACCCTCCCCGAAGATCTGCTCAGGGAGCAATCGATCCGAATGCAACTGTTCTACGCCATTGGCGTAGCACTGTGGCTCTCCAACCTGATGCTGGATCTCTATATGTCGCCTCATGGCGACCGTGGCCCCCATAAGCTCCTGATCGAAGGCCTGGGCGTGGCGCTTGCCGCCGGTGTGGCGCTATTCGCGCGATGCACTCGATGCAGCCACAGGCTCAAGGCCGACGTCGGAGTGGCGTTCATCGTGCCGCATGCATTCCTGCTCGCCCTCCTCAACAGTTGGGCTATTCAGCCGACGACCGTAAGGCCGATCTCGGGGATTACGGTCCTCATCCTGCTCTTCGGAATGCTGGCACCCGCCCGCCCGCGGTCGATGCTGCTGGCCGGACTGGTCGCGGCGTCCATGGATCCACTTGGTGTCTGGATCGCCCATCTGCGCGGCTTGCCGACTCCTTCGATCGTCAACACGCTGCTGATGTTTTATCCGAACTACGCCTGCGCGCTGTTGACCGTCGTGCCAGCCCGCCTCTTGTACCGGCTGGGACGACAGATACGCGAAGCGCGAGCCCTGGGCGGATATCAGCTCGTCGAGCGCCTTGGCGAGGGCGGCATGGGCGAGGTCTGGCTGGCGCGCCATCGTTTGCTCGCGAGAAGCGCCGCCGTCAAGCTGATTCGACCAGAAATGCTCAGCGACGGCAGTCTCGACAAGGCAGCCGTAACACTGGGCCGCTTCGAACGCGAGGCACAGGCCACGGCCGCTCTGACGTCGCCGCACACCATTCGCCTCTTCGACTTCGGCCAGACGCACGATGGAACGTTTTACTACGTGATGGAACTGCTCGACGGTCGAGACCTCGAATCGCTGGTCCGCGACTTTGGCCCGTTGCCGCCGGCGCGCGCGATGCACTTGATTCGGCAGGTGTGCCGCTCACTGGCCGAGGCGCACGCGCGAGGGTTGATTCACCGCGACATCAAACCCGCAAATATCTACGTGTGTCGCATGGGCCTCGAGTACGACTTCGTGAAGGTGCTCGATTTCGGCCTGGTGAAGAACGCCGATCGAAATACCGTGATCACGCAGCTGACGTGTGAGCCAATTGCGATGGGCACGCCCGCATATATGGCTCCCGAAGTCATCCTCGGCGAACAAGTCGATCGTCCCGCCGATGTATACGCGTTAGGGTGCCTTCTCTATTTCCTGCTCACCGGCAAGATGGTCTTCGAGGCCGATACCTCGATGAGGCTGCTGCTGCAGCATGTGCAGCAGCCTCCCACTCCACCATCGATGCGAACCGAACAGCCGATCCCGCGCGCGATCGACGACCTCGTCATGGCTTGCCTGCACAAGGACCCGAATCGCCGCCCGCGCGATGCCGGCGAGCTTCTGCAGTTGGCTTCTGCCCCGTCAATCGCGAGCGATTGGGACCATCGGGACGCGCAGCGTTGGTGGGCCAATCACCTTCCTCAATTGATCGCGAGTCGCGACTGGATACCCGGAACGCCCGAACTCACGGTCTCGCTCTAGAAGGTCCCGGCAACACCCAAATTCCAACGTCGTTGACGCGCGCATTCAGCCACGAAGGTCACGAAGAATTTTGAGAGTTGGACCTTGGGGGTCGGGAGTTCACAACGTCGCCCTCTCTCTAGACGGTCACACACAGTGTGCGTTTCGGCGCAACATGCGCGCACACAACGAGCACCTCGGTGTTGGCGCAATTTGCCGGTGCGACTCTGAACGAGAAACTCGCGGATATCCGGCCACACGCGCAAGCAGCACGTGCTATGAGGAGTCGGCATTCCTATTGCCTAAGGGGCAGGCGTGAACGGAGAGATCGCCATGATGCCCCAAACCGAACGAATCTCCCGCAGTAGAACGAGAGCGGCGAACGCGTATCAGCCGGCCTCTCGGCTTCGAACAGTCGCCGTCGTCAGCCGCAATCCCGACCAGCAGGTGGTCGGGCGGTCATGTGCGCCGTCGACCACGACGTGGTCCTGGTTGAACCGACCGACCACGCGTACTCGCATATCAAACAGATCCAGCCTGACCTTGTGATCGTGTGTCTGTCGGGCGATGACGTCGACGGCTGCCGGGTCCTCTCAATGCTGGCGCTCGATCGGGAAACGTCGACGATCCCTGTCCTCACGCACCTGACCTCACTCGCGGATGGCTTTACGGAATCGTCGGATTCGAACGGCGATGACATCGGCTCAATGGCCACCGTCGTACTCAACTGACCGAATTCGATCCCATACATGGAGAGAAAAAAGATGACTGGCCTGACGTTGTTAGTCGTTCTCATGACCGCGGCAGCTGCGGCAACAAAGGCTCCGATGCCGTCCCTGAGGTAACGACCATGTTGCTCTTCGAATTCTTCCCGGCGTTTGTAGCCCTGGTGAGCATCGTGGCCGGTATCTGGCTGTTTCTGCAGAATCTCGAGGCCGACGACGACCCGGATCAGCCGGAGCGTGACACCGCGGCCACACGTCCGGTCACGCGGGGCGGCCGAAACAAGGCGGCCGCCATCGGGTTCATCGCTGTCCTGCTGTCTGCGTCGACGGCGCTCGCTCAAACGCGCACGTCCGCCGCGATGCGTGCCACTGATCTCAGTGAGACGTTCGAGACAACGGCGCGCGTGGCCGGGCCAGCCGTTGTGCAGATCTTTGCGACCTCCTATCGCGTCGGTAACGGATTGGTCCCGAGCACCGCCGAACTGATCACCACGGAGCGCGCATCTGGCTCCGGTGTCATCGTCGACGCGGCCGGCTACATCGTCACGAACGCTCACGTCGTGGCCAGTGCACAGCGGGTACGAGTCGAGCTTCAGGGACCTGTCGACGGACAGTCCATCCTCGCGTCGCGCAACCGGACGATGACGGGTGAGATCGTTGGGATGGATCGCGAAACAGACCTTGCCGTGATCAAGGTCGACGGGCAGAACCTGCCCGTACTCGCCTTCGCTGACTCGGATCAATTGCGAGCCGGCCAACTGGTGATGGCATTCGGCAGCCCGCTTGGCCTCAACAACTCCGTCTCACTCGGGATCGTCAGCGCCGTGGCGCGTCAGCTCGAGCCCGAGTCGCCGATGGTTTACGTGCAGACAGATGCATCTATCAACCACGGCAGCAGCGGCGGCCCGCTCGTCGATCTCCACGGTCGCATCGTAGGCATCAACACTCTCATCGTCTCGCAGGCGGGTGGTGATGACGGGCTCGCGTTCGCGGCGCCGAGCAACATCGTGCGCACGGTCTACGAACACATTCGCAAGCACGGTCGGGTACGGCGCGGTGACACCGGCATCCGCGCACAGACCGTGACACCGGGGCTTGCGCGTGGCTTGAGCCTGCCGATCGACCACGGAGTGGTGCTCGCGGATGTCGCGCCCCGTAGTTCGGCGGCGCGAGCAGGACTTCAGCCCGGCGACCTCGTGCTGGCGCTCGATGGTAAGCCGATGGAGAACGGCCGGCAGCTGCACGTCGGTCTTTATCGTCGATTCGTCGGCGATGTGGTTTCTTTCGAGATCCTCAGAGATGGCCAGCGGATGACGCTGCCGGTCACGATGCTGGAACGGCGCGACGTCTTCAGCAACCTCCCGCAGCCGCTCGATCCCCGCGGAAACCTGGTGGCGCGGCTTGGAATCCTTGGTATGACACTCGATCCGCGAGTGGCCGAAGCATTGCCGTCTCTGCGGGCTGCGGCGGGCGTGGTGGTGATATCGACGGTCGATGGCGCCCTCGACTCGCGCGAGGGCGGGTTGGATCAGGGGGATGTCGTGTTTGCGGTGAACCGGACGGCGGTCAAGAGCCTCGCCGATCTCCGGACGGCGGTCGATGCTCTCTCCAGCGGTGACCCCGTCGTCCTTCAGCTCGAGCGCCAGGGCGTGCTGATGTATCTGACGTTCACGATTGAGTGATCTTCGTGGCTTATGGTGGTCGGTCCGGCTAAAGCCGGACACTACGGGCTCAAACTCTATTCGAAGCCGTACTTGCGCATGCGAATGTAGAGCTGATGGCGTGTGAGGCCAAGCGCCTTCGCGGCTCTTGATTTATTGAACCGGGCGGTCTGGAGCGCCTGCTCGATCATCGTGCGCTCCATCGATTGCAGATCCCCGGCCGACGATGGCAGCGCCGCCCCGGCACTCGAGCCGGCGACTGCCGCCGTCGCCACAACCTCCTTGAATTGCACGGACGTCGTGGCCGGTATTGGTGCGCTGATGGCGAGGTGCTCGGACGTGATGAGGCCGCCGTCGCACAGGATCGCGGCGCGTTCCAGAATGTTGCGCAGCTCGCGCACATTCCCGGGCCAGTGATAGTCGATCAGTTGCTGACGCGCCTCGCGTGAGATGCCCCCCGGCGGTCGCCCCAGCCCGCGACCGATCTCCTTCAGGAATGCCTCGCTGAGCGGCAGGATGTCATCGCGCCGGTTGCGCAAGGCGGGAAGCCGGATCGCAAAGACGTTCAATCGGTAATACAGGTCCTCACGAAATTGACCAGTCGAGATCGCCTTCTGCAGGTCGCGATTGGTCGCAGCGACGATGCGCGCATCGGTGCGAAGGACGCGCGTACCGCCCAGCCGCTGGAACTCGCGTTCCTGCAGCACGCGCAGGAACTTGGCCTGTGCAGACGGGCTCATCTCCCCCACTTCGTCGAGGAACAACGTGCCCCCGGCCGCCTGTTCGAGTTGCCCCGGCTTGCTTTGCGTCGCGCCTGTGTATGCACCGCGCTCGTAGCCGAACAACTCGGCCTCGAGCAACTGTTCGGGAAGCGCGGCGCAGTTCAGCGCGATGAAGGGGCCGTTGTTGCGCGACGATGCGCGATGGATGAACCGCGCGGCAACCTCCTTTCCGGTCCCGGATTCGCCGAGCAGGAGCACGGTGGTCTCGGTCGCTGCCACCTGCGTCGCTTGCGTCAGCACCTGCCGCCACTCGACCGACTCCCCCACGACGCGACGATAGCCAGTGCGCGCATCGAGTTCATCGGTGAGTACGCGAACCCGAGCCTCGAGCTTACTGGCGCGCTCCGTGGCGGCGTCAGCGCGACGTGAGGCTTCCACTCCCCGCTCGCGCGAAAGGCAGAGCGCAACTCTGTCGGCGATGCGGCGGCCGATCGGAACGTGGTCCTGCGTAAAGTTCGCGAGCGTCGAAGACATGAACGCGAGCGCCGCAACCGTGCGTCCTTCGAGACGGACTGGAATCCTCAATGCCGAGCGGAACCCGAGCTTGAGCAGTACGCGCGCGCCATCATTGGGGTTGATGGAGATGTCATCCCCAATGTGGTATTCCCAGTCGGATCCTCGAAGATGCTCGGGGATCTCGATCACCTCCGGAATCAACTTCGGATCCACCCCCGCACTCACGTATCGGCGCGCGTGTATGCCGTCCGGCAGGAACACCGGGAGGAACAGCGCGTCGTGCGGAAGCACCTTTCGCGCAATCACGGAGATGCGCTCGAACACCTCCGCCAGCTCTCCGGAATCAGTCAGCGTAGCCAGCAGCTCATCGAGCAGTTCATTGCGTTCGGTCTTGGCGCGCAATTCCTCGTTGAATCTCTCCTGCTCAGCAAGCCGGCGATGCGAGAGCGCAAGCGCGACGTGGTCGGTGATTCGTCGAGCGACGAGCACGTCGTCCTGGACGTAATGTCCGGGTGTCCTGGTATAGAAGTTGAGCCCGCCGAACAGTCTTCCTTCGAAGCGAATCGAGACGTACAGGGCGCACCGCATCCCGGCTCTCGCCCCTGCGGTCTGGGCGTACTCGGGCCGAGCCTGCAGATCCTCAATCAGCTCGTAGTCCCAGTAATCGGTCATGAGTCTCCGAGTGGGAACGCGCAGGTCGTACGAATACGGCAAATCACCGAGTCCATGACTGGCGTGGATTCTGATGTGCTCTTCATCGGGCAGCACCTCGGCAATCGAGAGCGCGTCGTGAGGCAGGACCTTCTGCGCGATCTCGGACACGCGGGCAAACACTTCACGGATGTCCAGCACGCCGATCAGTGTCTTCAGCAGCCCGTCGAGCATTTCGAGATTTGCCGCACGCTCGCGCAGAGCGGCCGCCTGGCGCCCTTCTTCCGCGAGCCTGTGGTGCGAGAGCCCGACCGCCACGTAATCAGCTAGCCGACGGCCGATGGCGACGTCAGTGGTTCTGTATTTGGCAGGCTCGAACGAAAGAAAACCTGCGCCACCAATGACCCGGTCGCCGAACCAGATCGGGATGCGGAGCGCCGATCGCGCGCCATTTGCCACCGCCGCTTGATGCCGTTCGATCGGATGAACCGACAGGTCATCGACGATGTCGAATTGCCATGACCGGGTGAGGGCGATGGGATAGTGCTGCGGCATGGGGACGCCGACGGTGGAACCACCTCCCGAGCTCGCGTAGGTCGTGAGGCTCGTCAGGTCGTCACTGAAGACGCGCAGAATCAACAAGTCGTGAGGCAATGCCCCGCGCGCGATCACCGACAGGTGATCGAAGACCTCGCGGACGTCGAGAACGTGCAGCAAGGCTGGTAGCAGGTGTGCCGTTTCCTCCAATCGGCGTAACTGCTCGCTCGCTTCCTCCGAGGACACGGACGGCCACAACAGATCGATCTGCTTGTGCACCACGGCCTCGATGGCCTGCATCTGGTCGTAGGTCAGCGGGTCGGGTGATGTGAATCCCATCCATGCCCGCATGACGGGCTCGCGGCCGGCGACACAGAACGACGCCACCCGCCTCACGTTCCCAAGCGCCAGCAGAAACTCGACAACGCCCTCCGGGTTCGCACCGATGAATCGCGTCTCCTCCTGACGCGCCTGCTCGATTAAGGGCCGCAGCAAGGCAGGAACTTCCGATCTCTGCAGGCTGTGTTCGCTCACACCGTTCGGATGGGCGATGAGCATCGATACGCGAGCATCATTCAGGCTGCGAACGAACCCGACACTGTGAAGCGGAGCAACTTCATGCACCGCCTGCATGAAGGCGCCGAGCGCCTCGCGAGATGGGAGACCTAGCATGGGAAGGTGTCAGTCTCTCACAACAGGAGGGCCCCGGCTACCATGGGATCCGATGCGAATCGGCGCGCACATGTCGGTGGCTGGCGGAGTGTCGAAAGCGGTCGACCGCGCCGTCGTCCATGGGTGTGAAGCGCTCCAGATCTTCTGCAAGAACGCGAATCAATGGCTCGGCAAGCCTCTCGATCGAGATGAAATTGTCCGGTTTCGGCAGCGCATCGATGAGACTGGATTGACACCGGTCGTGTCCCACGCCAGCTACTTGATCAATCTTGCCACTGCGCTGCCTCAGCTTCGTGAGCAGTCGATTGCGGCGTTCGTCGACGAACTGGATCGAGCGGAGTCACTTGGCCTGCGCGGCGTCGTCATTCATCCGGGGACTTGCACGTCGGGTAGCGAAGAGGATGCATTACGGCTGATTGCGAAGGCGATCGCCGCCGCGTTCAACGCACGGCCACGTCACAAGGTCAAGGTGGTGCTGGAGCACACCGCTGGTCAGGGGCGAACTGTCGGACATCGCTTCGAGCACCTTGCCGCGATCCTGACCCACCTCGATGGATCGCCCCGAGTCGGCGTGTGCCTCGACACCTGCCACCTGATCGCCTCGGGCTACAACATCACCGACCCGTCCGGATACGACGAGACCTTTGAAGCGTTCGAACGATTGGTTGGTCTCGATCGGCTGGAGGTGTTTCACGGCAACGACTCGAAGAAGCCGTGCGGGAGCCGTGTCGATCGGCACGAGCACATCGGCAAGGGGTTCGTCGGTCTCGAGCCGTTTCGACGACTGCTCCACGATCCACGGTTCGCCGATCGCGCGATCTTGATCGAGACCGAGAAAGCCAGGACTGCCGAGCGCGCAGGGACGCTCGTCGTTGATCCCTATGACAAGAAGAATCTGGCGACGCTGCGACGATTGCGACGGTCCGGCCGACAACCGGGAGTGCAGCGTGTGGGCTCCTAACCTCCTTCACTCTATTTTGTCGGCACCAGTCGCTTCAGCTCCTCCAACCAGTTCTGAACGACGATGAACTGCGTTCGGGCAGCAGCCTCTGTGGTTGCGCCTCCTTTGATCATCAGGAACCGCTGACCGTCGCGTGACACATCGTAGGTCCGGCCACTGAGCGCAGCTGCGCCCGAGGATAGCGATCCTGCGTAAGGTCCGTCGATGATCATCTGCGGATTGCCGGCCGAGAACGTCGGACCCGGTTCGATTGGTACAGCCATGATCCGTCCCGCGCTGGCGATACTGACATAAAAGAGCTCGCGGCCGCTGCGTGCCCACAGCGGCTGCCTGCCGCCACCCGTAGATATCTGCCAACGACCGGACGCCACGTCGGGAAAAGGACGAACATACACCTCGAACTGACCGGACTCATTCGATTCAAACGCGAGCCAACGGCCGTTGGGCGAGACTTCCGGGTTGTATTCGGTGAACGTACTCTGCACGAGCGGCGTCGTACCGCGCGGCGTTTCCAGAGCTATAACCGCTATGTCGTAACCGGTCTTGGGTGCTATCTCACGGAATACGAGGCGCCGCCCATCCGGCGAGAAGGACCCGGGCGCCTGTGACGTAGAAGCAAAACCAGTTTGTTGATTTCGCGAAGATTCCGTCAGGAGCTCCACGGCCCCGGTGCCATCTGCTGCCTGCCAGGAGACGCTTCCTCGTCCCGCCCGGTTCGTCGAAAAAGCGATCCGCTTACCATCGGGCGTCCACGCAGGAAAGCTGTCCAGTTCAGGATCAAAGGTCAAACGCGTCATCGTCTTCCGATCGAAGTCCCACACCCAGATATCGTTTTCCTGATCGCGAACGTCGAGTGCGACTCGCGTTCCATCGGGGGAAATTCTGGGGTAGAGATAGGCGCGAGGCGGCGCCGAGATCGTTTCCTCATGTCCTTTTCGATCGACCCAAACGAGCGTGCGTTCAGACTCGTTACTCTGAGCTGCGCCCTGCACGTATATGAGCGAGCCGTTTTGAGCGACAGCGAAGCTCGCGCCGCCGGTGACCGTTGTATCCACACCTTCGAGCACCGGGAAGGGATCACTTCGCACCTCCAGGCGCGCGACATCGAAAGCGACCGCTCGCAAAGTACCACTTACTCCATACACGACGTGCCCGCTCGTCATGTAACGTGGGTAGCTGCCGCCTTGAATAACGACCCTCTGCTCTCCTGTCCGCAGGTCCAATACAGCAATCTGCGCATCCTCGAGCACACGCCCGGTATTGAACGGTGAACCGCCCGCCCTGACGATCGTGAAGAGAACGGCGTGGCCACCCGGTAGCACTTCTGGCCAGAAGTGATCTGCCTCTCCTTTTTGGGGATCCGGCCTCGTCAGGATCTGAGGCTCACCGCCTCCGGCCGGAACGCGGAGCAGGCCGGTGGTCGGGTCATTCGTCGCGAAGATAATCGTGTTGTCAGAACCCCAGCTTCCTCCGCGGGGACCGCCACCCGTCGCACCAGGTGCACCCTGCAGCGTAGCGATTGTGACCGGAGGACCACCGTTCACGGACACTTTCTTCAACAGGGCAGGGAGGTCGAAAAACGCGATCCAATTACCGTCCGGCGACATGAAGGGCGCGCGGGGAGACTCCGCGCCCGTGAGCCGATGCGAGTCGAGCTGGTCTATCGCACGCACATAGAGGTGAGCCGAACTCTCGCCGGCAACGAACACGATACGCCTGCCGTCTGGTGAAATCGCGAGATCGGGATCCCCGCCGGCCATCACAGTCTCCCCCGGTGGGAGTGCGACTGTCATTCGGATCAGTGAGGCCGGAGTGGGGCGCGTCAGCTTCCAGACGAGGAGACCCGTTGACGCCATCAAACTCAGCGCGACGACAGCGGCAGCAGCGGGACGCTGCCAGAATCGAAGCGTGGGGACGACCATCGCAGGAGTCTCGGTCGCAGCTGGCTCGAATGCGCCCTCTAGCGCCAGCCGGACATCGCGGATGTCCCCTAGCCGCTGCTTCGAGTCCTTGTGGAGACAACGACGGAGAAACACCTGCAGGCTCGGCGAGATCGCGGTGGGAAGAGTTTCCCATCGCGGTTCACTGCGTAGCACCGCGGCTAGCGTGTCAGTGACGTCCTCACCGCCAAACGCTCGATGCCCCGTAAACATCTCGAAGAGCACGCAGCCGAAGGCCCATATGTCTGCGCGTCTATCCACCGTTCTGCCTCGGGCCTGCTCGGGCGACATGTAAGCGGCCGTACCCACGATGAGACCCATTTGCGTCATCGCGGGAGTAGTGATAGTCGGTGACTCCGTCGCTTCGATACTGCTCGCCGACTTTTGCTCCAGCGCTTTGGCCAAACCAAAATCGAGCACCTTCACCATCCCGTCGGGTCTGACCTTGATGTTCTCGGGTTTCAGATCGCGATGGACGATCCCGCGCTCGTGAGCCGCTTCCAAAGCCTCGGCGATCTGTCGTGCAATGGGAATCACCTCGTCGGGAGGAATCGGACCGCGGGCGATGCGCGCAGCAAGCGTGGGTCCTTCGACCAGCTCCATGACCAAGGCTGTGATGCCGTCGGCCTCCTCTAGCCCAAAGACGTGAGCGATATTTGGATGATTTAGTGACGCGAGGACCTGTGCTTCGCGCTGGAATCGGGCAACACGCTCGGGGTCGGTCGCAACGGCATCAGGGAGCACTTTCAGCGCATCATCTCGCTTGAGGCCGGTGTGGTAAGCCCGCCAGACCTTGCCCATGCCACCTTCGCCAATCAGGGCGGTGACTTCATATGGGCCGAGGCGACTGCCAGGTGCCAGGACCATTGCGCGTCATTTTATGCGATAGGTCCTGAGGCAACGCCGAAGTGGCAACCACCCGCATCGCCCGGAGTGCTGGCACAGGCGCGCATCTTTCTGATTCATCGCTCTTAGCGAAAGGTTGGAAACTACCCCGTTGCCGGTAAGGTGAAGCCGCCGCCAATCACAAAAGGTCGCGAAGACCACGAATAAGAAAACTGACTGTTTCTTCGTGATCTTCGTACTCTTCGTGGCCTTCGTGGTTAACCCCCTACTTTCTACCCAGGGAGGCCTTGATATCTGCCACCGACGTCAGCCGATCGGGAACCAGGTTGTGGACGGACATGATCCGATCGACATCGAGCTTGAGCCGATCGATGTTGTCCGCGAACACGATCGTCCCTGTAACCGGCGGATTGGGCACTGGAGTATCGGCCGGCGGCAGGTTGAACATGTCGGCGTAAACCAGAATCTTCTCCTTCGGCAGGTAACCGACGACGAGACCGTCGGCGTGCGGCAGCCCCTTGATGACATGCACTTCGAGCGTCCGCGTCGCGTCCTGGAACACGCGCCTGTCGCCCGTGAACCCTTCGATGACGGGCTTCTTGCCTGACTTCGACAGGGAGTCCGGTGCCAGCGTCCGCGGCGCCGAGAGCGCGTTCATCAGGAACGCCTTGTTCACTTCGGGTGTCACGATGGTGATGCCCTCGGCGACCACGGCCGGCAACCCGCTCGTGTGATCGAAGTGATGATGCGAGATCACGCCGTAGCGGATTGGCTTGTTCGGGATCACCTTCTTGGCCTCGGCGATGATCGCCTGCGCCCGCGCCTCGTTCTGCGGTCCGGGCTCGAAGAGGACGACGTGATCCGCGAATTCGATGGCCAGCGCGTTATAGGCGCCGTTCAGCCGGAAGACCCCCTCGGCGAGCTTCTCAGATGTAGGCCCAGCGGACGCCGCACCAGGACCACCCGGTCCACCTGGACCACCGCCACGGCCGGCGGGCGGAGGCGTCGGCGTCATCAGCGCCTGAAGATTCGACGGATTAGTGTGCGCACCGAGCACGTAGGCCTCGAACACCGGCCATCCACCACGCTTCTGTACGATCTGCGCGGGAAACTTCAGGCCGTTGTTGTCGCGATACTGGGAGTACTCGGCCTCGACGAGCATGTCACCGAAGATCGGGTTCTCCACCCACGTCTGCACGCGCTCGACCAGGTTCTGGTTGTTGATGTAGCCGACGAGCCGATACGCCTGACCACCGGGCGACTTCACAGGTGAGTTCCAGGTGACGACCTGGTATCGCCTTCCACCGACCGTCTGCGCTTTCGCCGTCGCGTTGTTCGCGGCCGCACCCTTCAGGAAACCCCAGGGCGTCACCCAGATCTCGAGCTGTTGACCCCAGGCCGTCGTCTCCGGCGTGATGAGTTGCTGGGTCTGCGGCGTTCCCTGGGCGAGCGTGGCGCGACCCCCCGTGACCGGCACGGCGTAGGTAGCCCAGGTAGCGCGAGAAGTCGGCTTGGTGAAGTCGATCGCCCGCACATAGTCGTTCATCGCCGCCATGGGCCACGGCTGATTCGCGTTGTTGTTCTGTCCCAGATTGCCGTTCTGCGCCGTGCCGTAGAAGTAAATCGAGTTCAAACCGTCAACGCCCATCGCTTTCGAGGCGTTCGCAATCACCGCCTTCGCGTCCTGGGCACTCGCGGTCGACACTGCCAGGCCGGCAACAGCCATGGCAACGAGACACTCCCTCACCATTTGGATCCTCCCCACGCGGGTGATTATTGATCTGAAGATCTATTGATTTCTGATTCGTTGTCGATTGATGACTGTTGATCGTTGATGTGTTCGCTGGCTCAAATCAACCATAAATCCCAATCACCATTCAACAGTCAACAGCGAATCCACAATCAAAAAGCCATCAAATCGACAATGGAACATCAGGGCTGGGATAATTGATGACTGCATGAGCACGAGTCCCGCGTATCAAACAGAAGCCCCCGGCCAGCCCGATGTCGTCGTCTCCGCCCGAGAGCTATTCAAGATAGACACAGATCTCCAGGTACCGGCGTTCTCCGCGCCCGAGGATCACGTCCCTCCATTCGATCCTGACTACGTATTCGACCGGGATACGACATTGGCGCTGCTCGCGGGATTCGTGCACAACCGCCGCGTGATGGTCCAGGGTCGCCATGGCACCGGCAAGTCGAGTCACGTCGAGCAGGTCGCCTCCCGTCTCAACTGGCCGTGCGTCCGCGTCAACCTCGATGGCCACGTCAGTCGTATGGACCTCATTGGCAAGGACGCCATCGTCGTCCGCGACGGCAAGCAGGTAACCGAGTTCCAGCCGGGCATCCTGACATGGGCATTGCAACGGCCCTGCGCCCTGGTGTTCGACGAGTACGACGCCGGCCGGGCCGACGTGATGTTCGTGATTCAGCGCGTACTCGAAGTCGAGGGACGGCTCACGCTGCTCGATCAGAGCCGCGTCATCGAGCCGCATCCCTCGTTCCGGCTGTTCGCGACAGCGAACACCGTGGGGCTGGGCGATGCGAGCGGGCTCTACCACGGCACGCAGCCGCTCAATCAGGGGCAGATGGATCGCTGGAACATCGTGGTCACGCTGAACTACCTGGAACACGATCGCGAGATCGATGTCGTGCTGGCGCGATGCCCGGAGTATCGCAACGCGGAGGGACGAGCGCAGGTCAGCGCCATGGTGGCGCTGGCCAACCTCACGCGACGCGGATTCGCAGACGGCGATCTGTCCACGCTGATGTCGCCGCGCACGGTGGTCACCTGGGCGCAGAACACGACGCTCTTCCACGACCCCGCGCTGGCCTTCAAGCTCACGTTCCTCAATCGATGCGATGAAGACGAGCGCGCCCTCGTCGCGGAGTACTACCAGCGGTGCATCGGTCACGATCTTCCAGACGATCGCCGCTCGCCGGGCACGCAATGAGCGTCGTCACATGTGTCAACTCCCAACTCCCACAATCCAACTCCCAACGCCTTGGGAATTGGGAATTGAAGTTGGGAGCTGATCTGTCTTTGATCGCTAGACAGGTGGGATGAGCAGCCCGTTCCCGGATCGCACTATCGAAGCCGTGGGCGCATGCACGCGCGCGCTTTCCGGCCTCGCCTACACCGACGCCGCGATCGCGCAGGCGGACGCGGCCACGCTGTCCGGGCTGCGTGCGTTCGGCGATCGCCTGGCACTGCGGGCGCGACACCACGATACCGACATTCACGGTCGTCATCGCCCGCACGCCGCCCTCGAGGCCGATCTGTTTGACGGCCTGGAGCATGCCCGCCTCGATGCAATCGGGGCGCGGTGGCTGCCCGGTATCGCCATCAATCTTCTGGCGCATCCCGGAACAGAGCCGGGCGGTCCGCGCTGGCTGGCCTTCGAAGCGCTCAGCGGTCTTCCCGCACCGAAGGAAAAAAGGGAGATGGTCGATCTCGTGCGCCGGGCTCTCCCTGCCAACCTTCTCCAACAATTGGCGGACCTCTCGATGGTCAGGAACGATCAGGCGCGATTTGCGGCGGCGGCGGCGGCGTGGATTCACGCCGCCGTAGCCAGAATCCCGCGCCCCGATCGCGCTTCCGTCAGCAGCCTGCCATTCGAGCTCCGCAAGAAACTCACAGTCCGCACGCTGCCGCGACGTGGTGATCCCGGCGCGACGTCGGCGCCCCTGAAGAAGCGTCATCACGCCTCTCAGGATTCTGAAGGATCGGCAGGCTCAGGAGCGATCACGCAGGGCGGCGGGACGGCGAGCGGCTATCGTCCGTACACCACGGCCCATGACCGTATCGTCAACGCCGCGTCATTGGCCGATCGGGCTGAACTCGCGGAACTCCACCGCAAGCTCGAAGCGGAACTGGGATCGATTCGGCCCGTTGTCGCGCGTCTGGCAAAACGGTTACTGCGCGTGCTGATGGCACGCCAGACGCGGCATTGGCGCTTCGACCTCGACGAAGGCGTGATCGACGGCTCGCGGCTCGCGGCGCTCGTCGCCAGTGGTGGTACTGCGCGGCCTTTCAAAGCGGAGAGTGAATCGCCTTTTCCCAGCACGGTGGTGACGCTTCTCATCGATCACTCGGGGTCGATGCGCGGCCGGCCGATGCTCATCGCCGCACTGACGGTCGAGATCTTCGCCCGCGTGCTCGAACGATGTGGCGTGCATTGCGAGGTGCTCGGGTTCACCACACGCGAATGGGACGGCGGTGAGCCCGCCCGCGAGTGGGCGGCGAACGGCTACCCTCCGAATCCCGGGCGCCTGAATGCCCTTCAACACATCGTCATCAAGAGTGCCGACATGCCATGGCGTCGCGCGCGGGTGGCGCTGGGCCTCTTCCTGCACGACGAGATGCTGAAAGAGAACATCGATGGTGAGGCATTGGCGTGGGCACATCAGCGCCTGATGGCTCGTTCCGAGCGAAGACGGATACTGGTGGTCGTCTCCGACGGGACGCCGATGGACGAAGCGACGTTAGCCGCCAACGGTCACGAATATCTCGAAGGCCATCTCCAGCACGTCGTCACCGACATCGAGATGAGGTCATCGGTACAGTTAGCGGCGATCGGCATCGGTCATGACGTCTCGCTTTTCTACAGCAACGCCACGACCATCGCGCGGATCGACCACCTTGGTCCGGCACTCAGCACGAAGCTCACATCACTGCTCGGTGAAAACACCGGGAAAACACGGCGCCGCCCGGTCAAATCCGCGTAAACCTGCGGCCGGGTGAGCAAGACGGCACAGGACTGCCCGCTCGTTCATAAGAGAAATTCCCTTCGGATTGCACGGTTTAACTCTCCTGTATCTCCTGCATCCAGTCGATATCACTCGTATGTCCCGGCAAAGCGCGCGGGTTCCGCTTCATATCGACAAGAGTCCCCGCACTCCTCCGCCCGCCGACGAGACGCTGGCTGGCCTGGTACGACCGACGCCACCGCTTCGGCCGAGCGCGTCGGCCATGAGTGCGCACGAAGCATTCTTCGCCGACTCCACTCTCTATGCCATCGCCGTTGTCGATGAACACGGCACGCCGATCGGTCTGATCAACCGCTTTCGTTTCCGGGAGACTCTGTGGCAACAGTTCGGCGATGAGATCCTGAAGAATCGGCCGGTCGCGATGATCATGGACCGGACCCCGCTCATCCTCGACGAACATACCCCGCTCGAGCAACTGAGCGAGATCCTGAGCGACGACACCACGAAATACATCTTCGACGGCTTCATCGTGACCCGGCGCGCCAAGTATCTCGGCATCGGCACCGGCTTCAGCCTGATGCGTCGAATCACCGAGCGCCGGCAGGCAGCGCTCGCGCACCTCGCGTATCACGACACGTTAACCGGCCTTCCCAACCGACAGTTGTTCCTCGATCGCCTTGGCCAGGCGATTGCCAGCGCCGCGCGCAACCGTCGACGACTCTCGGTGTTCTACATCGATCTCGATCGGTTCAAGGTCGTCAACGACAGCCTCGGCCACACGATTGGCGATCTCCTCCTGCAGCAGATTGCCGATCGATTCCGGTCCGTCATCCGTGCGCAGGACACCGTGGCGCGCCTCAGTGGTGACGAGTTCGCCGTCGTGTTGACGGAGCTCTCCTCCAACGAGCACGCGGCGTTCGTCGCGCAGAAATTGATCGAGACCGTCCGTCAGCCACTCACGCTGGACGGGCACGAGGTCCAGATCTCGTGCAGCATCGGCACCGTCACGTATCCCGATCACAGCGACAGACAGGACGTGCTGCTTCGCATGGCCGATGACGCGCTGTCGGCCGCCAAGAGGTCGCGGAATACCGTGCGTCGCTATACCGAGGACATGGCACGTCCGGCAGCCACGGCACCGCTCGTGTTCAGCACCGTCCGTCGCGCGATCGATCTCGGCGAACTCGAGGTGTTCTACCAGCCTCAGGCCGACCTGGGCAGCGGCGCGCTTCATGGGCTCGAGGCCCTCGTCCGCTGGAACGACCCGCATCGCGGCTTCGTTCCGACCGACGAGCTCATCCAGATCGCCGAGGACGCTGGTCTGATATCAGAGATCACGGACTTCGTCTGTGGAACGGCGATGAAGCAGTTCCGGGCATGGCAGCAGTCTCGATTCGGCCAACATCTGCGCCTGGCGATCAACATTTCCGGAGTCGAGATGCGCGACGGGGCCCTCCCGGCAATGTTGCACGCTCACGTCCGGAACGCCGGCTTGTCGATGTCGATGATCGAGCTGGAGTTGACGGAAAGCGGCTTGATGTTCTCGGACTCGGTTGCGACGCAACTGCTGTCGGATCTGCGTGAAGAAGGCGTGCGCGTGTCCGTGGACGACTTCGGGACTGGGTACTCATCGCTCGGACGACTACAGCGTCTCCCGGTCGATGTTCTGAAGATCGACAAGGCGTTCGTCGAAGACATCGGCACCGGTGCGAAGCAGGGAGCGCTCGTGCGCGCGATCGTCATGATGGCGCACTCGCTCGATCTCACGGTCGTAGCCGAAGGCGTTGAGAACGAGGGCCAGCGGGCATTCCTGGAAAGTTGCGGATGCGATCTCTATCAAGGCCACCTGCTCAGCCCACCGCTGCCCGCGGCGGAGATGGCCCAGTACCTGAAAGCTCGTCACGACGTCGTGCCTGCGAGGCGCCGCAGTTCGCCGCCACGTACCACTCCCCACCGCCGCGCGACTGCATCCGCGCACCCGTCAATTCAAGACTGATTCTGAGACTCGCTCGCAAGCTTTGAGCACGGACGACTGCTGATGCAGCATCGGTCTGCCATGGACCGGGCCGTATCACTGAGTCTCTGCGCGTTCTTGTGCTTGTGGTTCGCCGCCACCGTGTCGGTGCGCGCCGCACAAGACCGATCGCCGGTCGAACACCTGTTGCCAGCAGGCGCCTCCGGCGAAGAGATCTACCAGCAGGCGTGCGCGGCCTGCCACAGCTTCGACGGCGCCGGACAATCACAGAGTGTCGTGGGATTCGCGCTCCCGCTTTCCAACGGCCACGAACTGCCCGATTTCACAGACTGCGCTACCAACACCGTGGAACCACTGGCTGACTGGGTCGCGGTCGCACACAAAGGTGGACCCGTGCGGGCGCTCGATCGGCATATGCCCGCGTTCGGCGACGCGTTGACACCAGATCAGATCGAACGCGCGGTGAAGTACATCTGGACGTTCTGCGACGACCCCTCGTGGCCGCGCGGGGACTTGAACCTGCCGCGAGCGTTCTTTACCGAGAAGGCTTTTCCCGAGAACGAAACCGTCTGGACGACCGCCGTCATCGGTTCTGGCGCGAAGGCTGTGGGCAACGAACTGCTCTACGAACACCGCATCGGATCCAGGGCGCAATACGAAATCAAGGTGCCCTTCGTCGCCCAGCAGTCCGAGCCGGGAAGCAGCTGGAACAGCGGCATCGGTGATGTCGAGCTCGCGTTACGGCGGACCTTCTACGCCAACCTGGCGCGAGGCAGCATCTTTGCCGCCGGCGCCGCGGTCGTCGTACCGACCGGGGATGAGAGCACGGGTCTCGGAAACGGTTTCTGGACGTACGAGCCGTTCGCGATGTGGGGGCAGGTCATCGGCGCGAATGGCTTCCTCCAGCTGCACACGGGCCTCGAGATTCCCTCGAACAAGACGCTCGGCACGAACGAAGGCTTCGTGCGCGCCGCGCTCGGGTACACAGTGGCGCAAAACGAGGGGTTCGGGCGCGCCTGGACGCCGATGCTCGAAGTTCTCGCCGCAAAGCCCGGCGATGGCGATACGGAATGGGACGTCGTGCCTCAGATGCAGGTCTCGCTGAGCAAGCTGCAGCACGTGTTGCTGAACGTCGGCGTTCGAATCCCGCTGAACGAGCGCGACACGCGAAAGCCCGAGGTCCTGACCTACTTCCTTTGGGATTGGTTCGACGGTGGCCTGTTCCGCTTCTGGAGGTAGGCTGATGACGCCCTCACCGCGCCGGCTGCTTCCGCTCGCCTGCACCCTCTGGCTGGTCGCTCTGTTCGCAGCATCGCCGAGCGCGCGTGGCGGTGAAAAGTCCCAACAGCGCCGGCCACACGATGCCATGTCGCTCTTCACGCACTCCGAGAATTGCGTGGCCTGCCACAACACGCTGATGACCCCGACCGGCGAGGACGTGTCAATCGGCGCCACGTGGCGATCGACCATGATGGCGAACTCGGCGCGTGATCCGTACTGGCAGGCTGGCGTGCGGCGCGAAATCATGGACCACCCGACACGTTCGGCGGACATTCAAAACGAGTGCGCGGCCTGTCATATGCCAATGGCGCAAAAGATCGCGCACGCCACCGGCGGTAAGGGAGAAGTATTCGCGCACCTTCCGATCGCACAACGGAAGGGCTCGCCGCTTCAGCGGCTCGCGTCCGATGGCATCTCCTGCACCGTCTGCCATCAGATCGCGCCAGACAAGCTGGGGACTCGCGAGAGCTTCAATGCCAACTTCATACTGCGCCCCACCCAGGCCGATGGCACGCGGCTCATTTTTGGACCGTACCGAATCGATGCCGGGCGGCAATCGATCATGCGCTCAGTGACGGGATTCGTGCAGGCTGAAGCTCCCCACATCAAGCAATCGGAGCTGTGCGCCTCGTGCCACACACTCATCACCGAGGCGTTCGGTGCCAATGGCGAAGTGATTGGCTCGCTTCCCGAGCAGATGAACTATCAAGAATGGCAGCACAGCGCGTTCAGCCGGGAAGAGCGGAGTTGCCAGTCGTGTCACATGCCGCCGGCTCAGGGACCTGTGCGCGCATCATCCGTGCTCGGCGATACGCGAGATCGGCTGGCGCAGCACGTGTTCGTCGGCGGAAACGCGTTCATGGTTCGGATGTTGAGCCGCTATCGAAACGAGCTCGGCGTCGAAGCGCTCCCCTCCGAACTCGACAGCACGGCGCGCGCGACGATCCGTCAATTGCAGGGTGAGACGGCGACCATCGCGGTGAGTGCTCCCATCGTTCGCGACCGGACGCTCTCTTTTGAGGTGGACGTTCGCAACCTGACCGGGCACAAATTCCCGACCGGCTATCCGTCGCGGCGCGCCTGGCTTCATGTCACCGTTCGGAATCGCGATAACGGACTCGTGTTCGAGTCTGGCGCCATTGACGACTCCGGGGCGATTCGTGGGAACGACAACGATGTCGATGCAACCAGGTACGAGCCTCACTACGAATTCATCACTCAGTCCGACCAGGTGCAGATCTATGAGCCGGTTCTTGGCAGTTCCTCCGGCAGACCGACCACGGGCCTGCTGACCGCGACGCAGTACTTGAAAGATAATCGCCTGCTGCCGCGCGGCTTCGAGAAATCCACGGCAGCACCGGAGATCGCCGTCTACGGGCAGGCTGCAGACGATGGCGACTTTGCAGATGGTGGCGATCGCGTCCGCTATGAAGTCGGCGTCGACGGGTCAGGCCCATACCTCGTCGAGGTGGAGATGAGGTATCAGACGATTGGGTACCGATGGGCTCACAATCTGTCCGACTACAACGCCTCGGAGCCGAAACGGTTCCTTTCCTACTACAGGTCGATGTCGGCGGGCTCGTCGGTCGTCGTGGCGACCCGAGCGAGCGCGCCGACGATGCGAGAGGACGCGGCGTCGAAGTAACCCAAGTCGAAGTAACCCAATAACAGTGTGAAGGTCCGGCATCGTCGGGCCGGGGTGGGCTTTGAGGGCGGTGTTAGGATCGTCGTTCCCCCGGACCTCAACTTGATGCCAATCGCTCAGATTTCACAGCACAATCTTGCCGCAAGCGGGCGCGCGTGCCCGGGGCCTTCGTGAAAGTCCGGCCCGGATCCCCGTATCCCCTCGGTGCAACCTGGGATGGCTCTGGCGCCAATTTCGCCATTTTTTCCGAACACGCGCGAAAGGTGGAGCTATGCCTGTTCGATTCCGTCGATAGCGCGCGAGAATCGACCCGAATCACGCTGCCGGAGCAGACCGACCTCATCTGGCACGGCTACATTCCCGGCATCCTCCCCGGTCAGTTATATGGCTACCGCATTCACGGGCCATACGACCCCGAACGTGGCCATCGTTTCAACCCGAACAAGGTGGTGCTCGAACCCTACGCGAAAGCCATTGGCCGGAATATCCGCTGGAGCAATGAAGTGCACGGATATCGCTTCGGCGATCAGAGAGAGGACCTCGCGATCGACACGCGTGACAACGCGCCGTTTGCGATGCTCGCCGCCGTCATCGACCCGGCCTTTACGTGGGGAGAAGACCGCCGGCCGCGCACCCCGTGGCACGAGACGGTGATCTACGAGCTGCATGTCAAAGGCTTCACCCGCCGGCATCCCCGACTTCCCGAAGCGATGCGCGGGACCTATGCCGGCCTGGGATCCGATGAAGCCATGCGGCACTTGCAGGATCTGGGGATCACGGCCGTTGAGCTGATGCCGGTGCACCATCACGCGTACGATCGCCACCTGGTTCAGCGACACCTGAGCAACTACTGGGGCTACAACACCAGCGCCTTTTTAGCACCCGACACCCGGTACGCAATGAGCAAGAGCTCCTCGGGGAGCGTGCGTGAATTCAAGACGATGGTCCGTAATCTGCACGCGGCAGGAATCGAAGTGATCCTGGACGTCGTGTACAACCACACAGCCGAGGGCGATCACCTCGGGCCGACGCTCTCCCTGCGTGGCGTCGACAATGTCGCGTACTACCGGCTCGATCCCAAGAACCCGCGGTTTTACCAGGACTATACGGGCTGTGGAAATACGTTGAACATGCGCCATCCCCGCGTGCTGCAGCTCATCATGGACAGCCTGCGTTACTGGATCCTCGAGATGCACGTCGATGGATTCCGGTTCGACCTGGCAAGCGCCCTCGCCCGCGAATTACACGCCGTGGATCGACTGGGTGCCTTCTTCGACATCATCCATCAGGACCCCGTCATCTCGCAGGCGAAGCTCATTGCCGAGCCGTGGGACCTGGGCGAAGGCGGGTATCAGGTCGGTAATTTCCCGGTCGGCTGGGCGGAGTGGAACGGGCGCTATCGTGATTCCATCCGCCGGTTCTGGCGGTCCGATCGCGGCTTCGTTTCCGAGCTCGCCACTCGCATCGCGGGCAGCAGCGACCTCTACGACCACAGCGGCCGGCGTCCACACGCCAGCGTGAACTTCGTGACCTGCCATGACGGGTTCACGCTTCACGACCTGGTCAGCTACAACCAGAAACACAACGAAGCGAATCTCGAAGGCAATCGCGACGGGGAGAACAATAATTACAGTTTCAACTATGGCGTCGAAGGACCGACGTCGGACCCCAAGATTCGCGCGGTCCGCGAGCGGCAGAAGCGCAACTTCCTGGCCACGGTCTTCCTGTCCCTCGGTGTCCCGATGCTCTATGCCGGCGACGAGGCCGGCCGCACGCAGCGTGGCAACAACAACGCCTACTGCCAGGACAACGAGATCAGTTGGCTCGACTGGCAGCGGTCGGTGGAACAGGAGGATCTGCTCCGCTTCACCAAGTACGTGATTGAGATGCGCCGGAATCAACCGGTCCTGAAGCGGCGCCGCTTTTTTCAGGGGAAGAGCGTTCGCGATGGCGTCATCAAGGACATTACATGGTTCGCCCGGGACGGCAGCGAGATGTCGCCGGACATGTGGAGCGGCGACGCGCGCACGCTCGGCGTGCGCCTCGACGGTTCTCAGATCGACGAGACCGATTCGCAGGGAAACCCCATCGTGGGCGATACTCTCTTTCTGTTGTTCAGCGCGAACGAGGAGACCGTTCGCTTTGCGTTCCCGTCTCGCACAGGCACCCAGCGTTGGGAACGCCTCCTCGACACCTCCGACGCGCGCTGGGCCAGGCGAATCTCGTACGACACCTCGCATTACGATCTCTCGTCGCGTTCTGTCGTCGTGTTCAGCCTTGCCGAGCAAACGGCGAACGGCGGTGTCGTGTGAGCTCCCCACTTCCACTGCGCAGTCCAGCACCGCAACCACTGTGGTACAAGGACGCCGTCATCTACCAGCTTCACGTCAAGACGTTCGCCGACAGCAACGGCGACGGGATCGGTGACTTCGCGGGCCTCTCGAGCAAGCTCGACTACCTGGCGGATCTCGGCGTGACCTGCCTGTGGCTGCTGCCGATGTATCCGTCGCCATTTCGCGACGATGGTTATGACATCGCGGATTACTACAGCATCCATCCGAGTTACGGCACGCTCGACGACTTTCGACAGTTCCTCGACGCCGCGCACGCTCGTCGTCTTCGTGTGGTGACCGAGCTCGTGCTCAACCACACTTCGGATCAGCACGCGTGGTTCAAGGAAGCGCGGAGTTCACGCGACAACCCGAGACGCGACTGGTACGTGTGGAGTGATACCGACGATCGCTACCGTGGCGTACGCATCATCTTCGTCGACATCGAGCGCTCGAACTGGGCGTGGGACCCGGAATCCAAAGCGTATTACTGGCATCGCTTCTTCAGCCATCAGCCGGATCTCAATTACGACAACCCCGCGGTCCGCGAAGAGATGTGGAACGTGATGAAGTTCTGGCTCGGGCTCGGCGTCGACGGGTTCAGGGTCGATGCCGTGCCGTATCTCATCGAGCGCGAGAACACCAGCTGTGAGGGACTCCCGGAAACACACGACGTCATCAAGTTTCTGCGAACCCGGCTCGACGCGCATTTCCCGGATCGCATGCTCCTGGCCGAAGCCAACCAGCCCCCTGAGCTCGTGCGCTCCTACTTCGGCGAGGGCGACGAATTCCACATGGCGTTTCACTTCCCGTTGATGACGCGCATGTTCATGGCGGTGCGCCTGGAGGACCGCAAACCGCTGGTCGAGGTCATCGAGCGGACGCCCGAAATCCCGGAGAACTGCCAGTGGGCGATCTTCCTTCGCAACCACGACGAGCTCACGCTCGAAATGGTCAGCGACATCGAGCGCGCTTACATGATCGACGAGTACGCACGCGACCCGGCCTCGCGGATCTATCTCGGTATCCGGCGGCGGCTCGCGCCGCTCCTCGATGGGGATCGACGACGGATCGAGCTGATGAACGGGATGCTGATGTCGATGCCCGGCAGCCCCATCATCTACTACGGTGACGAGATCGGGATGGGCGACAACATCTACCTCGGTGACCGCAACGGAGTTCGCACGCCGATGCAGTGGAGCGGCGGATGGAATGCAGGCTTCTCGAGCACCGATCCCGAGCGCCTGGCGCAACCCCTCATCTCCAATCCCCTTTTCGGCTACCAGGCCGTTAACGTGGAGTCGCAGAAGCGTTCCGACCACTCGTTGCTCCACTGGATGCGCCGGCTGATCGCGGTGCGGCAGTCGTCACCGGTCTTCAGTCGAGGATCGACGACATTTCTCAAGCCGGGCAATCATCGCGTGCTCGCGTACCTGAGAACGCTTGGCAAGGACCAGGTGCTCTGCGTCTACAACCTGTCGAGCAGCGCGCAGGCGGTCGAGCTCGATCTGCAGTCGCTCACCGGTGCCCTTCCCATCGAGATGTTCGGGCGCAGCCTGTTTCCACGTATCGGGGAGCTGCCGTACATGCTGACGCTCGGACCGTACGCGTTCTTCTGGTTCAAGTTGAGGCGCTTCTAGCCTTGCCGCAAGAGAGTCTGCTGTCGGACGAACTGCTGCACCACCTGATGGCCGTGGGCCACGTCGACGTGCTGGTCGGCGTGCCCACGTTGAACAACGCGCCCACGATTCGTCCCGTCATCAAGGCCGTACACCAGGCGTTTTCACGCTACTTCCCGCGTGATCGTACCGTCCTCATCAACTCCGACGGCGGGTCCGATGATGGAACGCCGAACATGGTGAGGAATGCCTCGGCCGATGACACCGAGACACTCACTGTCTCGCACTCGCTGCGGACAGTTCATCGCATCAGTACGCCGTACCACGGCGTTCCAGGAAAAGGAAATGCGCTCCGTCAGGTCATGACCGCCGCCGATCTCACGCAGGCCCGCGCCGTGGCGGTCATCAATGCCGATGTCACCGGCATCACGCCAGAAAGCATCGCCGCGCTGATCCGTCCGGTGAGAGATCAGCAGTACGACTACGTGGCGCCGGTGTATCGACGCCATCCGCTCGATAGGCCGCTCGTGACACAACTGATCCGGCCCCTGATGCGCGCGATGTACGGCTGGCAGGTCCGGGAGCCGGTGGCGCCGGAATTCGCCTGCTCGAACCGCTTTGTGACGCACTGCCTCGAGCAGGACGTCTGGGACAGCGAACTTGGACGCGTCGGGATCGATCTGTGGGTGACCGGAGAAGCGCTGGCGGCGGGGTTTCGCTCCTGTCAGGCCGGTATCAGTCCGCACGCGGCGCCTACCTCGCGCAGCCCTTTCGGCGAGTTGTTCGAACAGGTCGTGTCGTCAGCGTTCGCCTGTCTCGAGCGCCACTCCACGTATTGGCTCGGTCGTGACGGATCGGAGTCGCTGCCACTGGCCAGTCCTCTTCCCATGTCGAGCGTCGAGGCGCCGGCCACTGACGGGAGCCGGTTGACGGAAGCGTTTGCGAAGGACCTTCAGAATCTGCAGTCAGTACTCGAGTCGATCCTCAGCGCAGACACGCTCACGAACCTGATGCGGCTGGCAGAGAGACAAGGCAGCCATCTCAGGTTCCCCGATGAACTATGGGTGTGGACGGTGTACGAGTTCTTGCTGGCGCATCAACGCGGCGTGATGCGGCGCGAACACATCGTGCAGGCGTTGGCGCCGCTATACCTGGGCCGGACGGGATCGTTTCTCCGGCAATACGCTTCCGCGCAAGACACAGACGTGGACGCGGCGCTCGAGTCACTCTGCCTCGAGTTCGAACGATGGAAGCCCGGTCTGATTCAGCGCTGGGACCAGCCAAGGGTCGGCCCATGATTCTGAAAAGGGCCCCTTGGCTGGTCGCAGTATTCCCTTCGCGCGCGTCCCGATTGCCAGGCGAGAAACGGGTGGCGGGACCGCAATGCGGGGATACAACGGGCACAGAATTTACCCAACGAACCGCATGGCGGTTCAAGCCCGAGGTGAGTCATGGCTCAGATGATCGCAAATGCCATTCGGCAGGCGGGCACGACTTTCGTCGAATCGCTCGCGATGTTCCTGCCACGCTTCGTCACGACGCTGGCCATCATTTTCGTGGGATGGCTCATCGCGATGCTGATGCGAACACTCGTCCGTGGGCTGGCCGGATGGATCCGAATCAACGTCGCTGCCGAGCGCTTCGGCGTGGCGCCACTGCTGAGGACTGCTGACCTCCCGCCGGCAGACGCCCTCCTGGGGGCAATCGTCTTCTGGCTGGTGTGGCTGGGCTTTCTGTTGTCGGGGATCGACGTGCTCGGATTCACGTCGCTCCAGGGTTTGCTCACCAGCTTCTGGGCGTTCGTGCCGCGGTTGCTGCTCGCCGTCGCGATTCTCGTCATCGGCTTTGTCGTGGCGAACTTCGCGTGGCGGGCCACGCTGTTAGCTGCCGTCAACGCGCGGATCCCGTCGCCTCGACTGCTGAGCGGCGCCGTGCGATGGCTGATACTCATCCTGGCCGGCGCCATGGCGCTCGAACAGATTGCCGTCGCTCGAACGGTCGTGCTGACGGCCTTCGCCATCGCGTTTGGCGCCTTGAGCCTCGCAGTCGCGATTGCGTTCGGCATCGGCGGCGGAGGCATCGCCAAGCGCATCCTCGAACACCAATTCCCGGAGCAGCGAGGATCAAGTGCAGATGAGATATCGCACCTCTAATCGCGCAGCGGCCCTCTTCAGGTAAAGTAGCCAAGACGCCTCAAGACATGGCACATGGATTGTAGAGGCGTGCAGTATGACCGTCCGCGTTGAAAAACTTCAGGCTCCGGTTCCCTCGCTTCTGACGCTGGCGGTACTGGGGCTGGTTTCGAGTGCGACAGCCGTCCTTCTGCGCTGGTGGCAGCGGCCCGCCACGATGGTGATGAGTGAGGACTGGCTGAACGACCACAATCGCGTCGACTCGCATCGGGGCTCGGACTAGGCGGCACTGGCCGGGGCCATAGCCGGCGGCCACCGCCGCGGGCGATGGCCCATGACCACTGCGCGCAGGCGGCATGACGGTCGAAGTACTGTCGTGCCGCGACGCGTCTTAGACTGGTGTCGGAGTCTTCCGACGCATGCCCGATGCCACCACCTACCCCACGATGCTGCCGGCAGTCGCCGGGGCCGTCCTGGCCGCAGCAGCAGTCTGGATTCTGCTCCGGCTCGCGACGCGAGCCGTCGATCGCTTTGCCGCGCGCCTGGAACGCGAAGGCGTCCTCGACGAAGGAGCCGTCTTCGCGAAGCGGCTCACCCGCTTTGTTCGCTCGACGCTCTGGTTCGTCGTGCTGCTGGTCGCCGGCCTCGTCATGCTGCGCGGCATCGGCCTGCGCGGCATCCCGAGGATCTCGACCGAGGATCTCGTTGCGTGGCTCGTTGGCCCGGGCGTTCGTCTCGTGGTCATTGCCACGAGCGCGTACCTCGTGACGCGATGCATCCACTTCCTGATCGACAGCCTGAAGATCTTTCTCGTGTCGCGCGACGCCAGCCAGCTCGATCTGCTCGAGCGCAAGAAGCGGGTCGACACGCTCGGTCAACTGCTGCGCGTCGTGGCGACACTGCTCGTCATCGGCGTTGCGTGCCTGATGGCGCTCTCGCTCTTCAACGTCGACATCCGTCCGATCCTCACGGGCGCGGGAATCGCCGGCCTGGCGGTCGGCTTCGGCGCGCAAAACCTCGTCCGCGACGTCATCGCCGGCTTCTTCCTGATCCTCGAGGACCAGGTTCGCCTCGGGGATGTTGTCTCGATCAACGGCAAATCCGGTCTCGTGGAAGCCATCCGGCTGCGGACGATTGCGCTTCGCAGCCACGACGGCACGGTTCACATCTTTCCGAACGGCGGGATCACCGAGTTGTCCAACATGACGAAGGACTTCTCCTTCGCGGTACTCGATATCGGCGTCCCGTACGAGGAAAACGTCGACACGGTGATGGACGTGTTGCGATCGATCGCAGCGGAGCTGCGCACCGATCCGGCGCACGGTCCGAACATTCCCGAACCGCTCGAAGTCCTCGGCATCGAAGCCTTCGGCGAGTCGGCTGTGTTGCTGAGAGTGCGGATCAAGACCGTCCCGATTCAACAGTGGAACGTTGGCCGCGAATTCAGACGGCGCATCAAACTCGCCTTCGAAGCTCGCGGGATTGAGTTCCCGTCACGCCATGTCACCGTGCGACTGGAAGGCAGCCGGCCGATGAACGTCGACGATCTGCCAGAGGCGCACACGCGCGCTGCCGAGAAAGTCTGATGCGCCACGACGACTCATTTGCGGTGACGTGTCCGTATTGCGGGGAGCGCCTCGACATCTACATCGAGCCCGACGTCCGAGGCACGTTCGTGCAGGATTGCGAGGTGTGCTGCAATCCATGGCGCGTCCGTGTCTATCGCAGCGACGGCGAGAGGTACGTCGAGCTCAGACGCGCCGACGGTTCCGAGTAGAATCGCGCCATGAATGCCCCTTCGCTGGTTGAGCGAGCTGCCTCGCTGGTGCCGATGCTGCAGACGCAGGCCGCCGCCGCCGAGCAGGCACGGCGTGTGTCTGACGCAACCTTCGATGCGTTGAGCAAGGCTGGCATCTTTCTAATGACGGCGCCGAAGCAATTCGGCGGCGCCGAGACCGACTTCCAGACGCAGTCCGAGGTCCTCGCGCAACTGGCACGGGGCTGCCCATCAACCTCATGGGTGGCCACGATTTTCAGTGCTATGTCGTGGCTGGCCGCGACGTTTCCCGATCGCGCGCAGGAGGAAATTTTCGGAGACGGCGACCCGCGCATCAGCGGAGTGTTCTCGCCAACCGGGACCGGTGTGCCAAGAGACGGTGGGCTTCTCGTCAGCGGCCGATGGGGTTTCAACACCGGTTGTCACGGCGCGAAGTGGACGGTGTTGAACGCCCTCGTCGGCACAGGTGCCGAAGCTGTGCCGACCTGCGTGATTGCCCGCAGTCATGAGCTCACCATCGTCGACGACTGGCACGCCACAGGGATGTCGGCGACGGGCAGTAACACGATCGTCGCCGACAACGTGTTCATCCCCGGCCACCGCTGCCTGCCGCTGCCCGACATGCTCGAAGCGCGTCTGCCGGCTCGACACAACGCCGACAACCCTTATTTCAGCTACCCGCTGTCACCTGTCTTGACCGTCAACGCGGGCGGGACGCCGCTCGGCATGGCACAGGGCGCCCTGGAAGGATTCCTCGCTCGCCTGCCGGGGCGCGGGATCGCCTACACCTTCTACACAAATAAATCGGAGGCGCCTGTTACTCATCTGCAGGTGGCGGACGCGGTGCTCACGCTCGATTCAGCCGATGCGCACGTGCGACGGGCCTCGGCGCTGCTGGATCGTCATACCGGCGGCCCGATGTCATTGGACGCGCGGGTCAAGTCACGTGCGCACATCGCCTACGCGATGGGGCTGGCACGTCAGGCGGTCGACACGCTCTTCTACGCGAGCGGCGCGTCTTCGATCCAGACGCACGTGCCTATTCAGCGCTTCCAGCGGGACGTGCAAGCGCTCGCAAACCACGCGATCATGCACACGCAGACCGCGCTCGAGTTGTACGGGCGCGTTCTCTGCGGCCTGCCGCCGAACACGCCCATTTACTGACGTTCTACAACGATGAAGCGGCGAGTCTTTTAGAGTCGTCGTCAACGAGGCGAGTCTGAAGACCCGCCTCTACTCTCAGTGCGTTCGGGATTCACGACGGATTCGATTCGGAATCCGCCAGTCGTGATGGTGCTAATCCCCGCAGCCATACCGTGATCTTTCCAACGCACGGCGGAAGCGGATCGCAGGCAACCAAGTACAGGACGACCGTGGTGAGCACGATGAGCACATAGCTGAGGAGAACCAGCGGGAGGTGCAGGTTGATGTATACGAACACAACCGGATAGCCAAGCAGCAGCGAGAGCGTCAGAAACGATATCCGGAGAAGCGCGTCTCGAATCTGCCGCGGATTTCTGAGGCCCTTCGCGACACGCCGATACGCGGCCGCTTCGTGCAACTCGATCGGCACTTTGAAGATCGTCTGAGTCAGCGCATAAAGGACGCCCACACCAAACAATGCGGCCACGGTCCGCAGCACTGGATCGATGCTGACGGAGTACCAGGCGGCCCAGACGAAGTACACGATGATGCTGAGATTGGTGAGCTGAGCGGCCAGCCACACGTTTGTCCTGCCCGTCAGCCGTTGAAACCGGCGGCAGGCCCGTTCAATCAGGCTCAGGATGACCGAATCGATGACAGCCATCTCCCTCCAGTGACTTAGACACCACTCGCCGGTGAATGGTTCGGACGGGCTCGCCTCATCGCCCAGGGCTCGACTAACCTCGAGCGGCGAGGGGGTTCTCCCACTTGAGTCCTGGAAATCTCGCGAAGTCACCGTCGGTGGAGCACAGCGTCAATCCATGTTCGATCGCCAGCGCGGCAAGGTGCGCATCGGGTGCCAGGCGACTCGTCACGAACGGCGCGGCGAGCAACTCGCCGAGCACCTCCGTATGTCGAGCCCCGGGAAGCGGGACCCACGCTGCATCGCATTCGAGCCAATCCTCCACCTGACGCCAGGCTTCTACGGGTGACACCGGGTTGCGAAGGACGGCAGGGTTACTGACGATTCGGACGAATGCCAGGAGTGACGGCCATGGGAGCCCGACCCGAACGGTTCCGCTCAGTCGTTCGTCCAGCCACGGACGCGCGTATTCATGCTCGGGTGCGGACCGATTGGCCGCATACACGAGCAGATTGGCGTCAACGATGATCACCGGTGCCGTTCGCCCTCGGCCCGGGAGAGCACCTCTTCGATGTTGTCCAGACTGCCCACCAGGCTCGACCCGAGGCTGAAGCCCTTGGTCCGAAACCGATCGGAGCGGCGCTTGGGCACCGCGAGGGTATCCAGTCCCGAGCGCAGCACCTCGTTCACGATGTCTTTGAACGAGATGCGACGCTTGCGGCGTTCCCGCTCGAGTCGAATCGCCACGTCATCGTCCAGCGTCAGGGTCGTCCTCACATCATGATGATATCGACGTGATGCGTTGATGTCTAGATCGTGATGCTGTGATGCCGTCCAGCAGCCGAGCTGGCGCTTCGGACTCTAGGCAGGGCCGCTTGGCACGCCGTCATCGGGCCCATGCTGCTGACACGGGGTGAGCTGCGCGTCATCGGCTCGGGACTCGGGACTCGGGGCTCCAGCTTCGCCAACGCTAGGGCGCACTGCCGTAGCTCGCGAGGCGAGCGAAGGCTGGTTCGTTGTAGCGGATCATCGAAGTCGTTTTAGCGTGAACTGACAGGAGGGGTATCCCTCAGCGGCTGCCGCCACCAGAATTCTCTCCGCCACTTTCGCGATCGACGCGTACTCGTCCAGCGCTTCAGCGGCATGCAGCCGCTTGGCGATCGCTCCAAACAACGTCATCGACGACACGAGCTTCGCCACGTCGATCGACGCACCCATCACTCTTCCGAGCGTCGGACGTGCCGACTGGTCGACCTGTTCAGCAACGGCGGCGCTGATCGTCAGAAGGCGCGAACGCAAAAGCGGATCGCGAAGGTAGTCTTGGGCTTCCTCAATCCCGTCGAGACCGTATGTCTGCGACATCGCGGAGTGGCCCATACCGGCCAGCTGAGGGAAGACGTACCAAATCCAGTGGCTCCGCTTCCCTCCCGCACGGATCTCCGCGAGCGCCGATTCGAAGCCCGCCATCGGCTGGTCCTGCGCATCTTTGAATCGTTGCAGCCTGGACGACGGCATGTCTGTCACGACCGGCGTTGCGAGCCCAGGTAGCCGAGTTCCATGCCTTTCAGCACTGCCTGCGTGCGCGATTTCACGCCGAGCTTCAGCAAGATGTTCGATACATGATTCTTGACCGTGCCCTCCGTCGTTCCGAAGGCATCCGCAATCTCCCGGTTGCTGTGCCCGCCCCCCATCAGGCGCAGCGTCTCGATCTCACGGCGACTGAGTCGCTCCGGGCGATCAATCGCTTCGAAATCCTGGGCCACCTGCGCGGCTGTCCGAAGGATGCGCTCGGTGATCGCCGGCCGGCTAAAGCCGGACACTACTTCGGCAACACGATGGGCGGGTCGATGGCACATGGTGTCGGCTTCCACTTCGACCCGTCCCGTTCGAGCTTGAAGTTCGAGCTGGTCAGAAACGGCATCTGAAGATACAGCGGATCTTCGACCGACGTGCGCACGACCAGGATGACGTCGCCGTTGGGATACGTCAAGCGATCGAAGTACTCCTCGATCGAGGCGTTCTCGCTGTAGGGGACGCCGTTCTTGCGAAGATGACCGGCGCGCATGTTCGTCGTCACGACACTGAGCGAGCCGCCCTGCGACGTACTTACCTGTCCGTCACGGCCGCGCCCCCGTCCTCCGCCTGTCGGAATGTTGTTGCGATCGGCACTACCTCGCTGGCCGGCGAACTCCCAGGTGGCATTGGAATGGCCTTGCCACGTTCGCGGGCCGCTCGCTCCGCGGCCATCGAAGTACAGCATTCGCGTCTGCGTGCCGGCATCGGTCTCGACCTTGAGCGTGACATCGTCTGCCCAGCTGATGTGAAGACGTCCCGGCATCCGCATGATGCCGCCGACGCCAAACGGCCTGCAGGCCTCTTCAGTGCCTCGTTCCTTCTCGTAGTCCCAGCTGTCGGCGACCTTGCGTGCCTGAGGCGTCAACGGCAGGCTCGCATAATCACCCTTCGGTGGCGTCATCATTCGCCAACGCCAGTCCTCGTTCACGATCGATACCCAATACCCCGCGAGGTCGATCGGTGCGAGGCTGCGAGGCGACTGTGGCGGAGACGCCTGCTGGCCAGACACGAGAGTGCCCGTCAAGACTGAAACGACAGCAATCGCGATCGCCGCGCCGGGTCGATAGCAGCAGCCCATTCGATGATTCATCCGCCTCCTCACCGTCGACTCGGCGCCTTCATCTGCTTCGACAAATCCCGGTAGATAGCTTCGACGAACATCGCCGTCGTCCATGGGCCGCTGTCGGCGCCATAGTGCCGGTCGTAGTCCAGTGTCGGACGACTAGCCTGCACTTGCGGCAACGTGAGCCCGCGCGCAATGGCATCCTTGATGCGATCGCGAACGATGGTGACCATGTCGCGATACTCGAGCACATCTGCTTCATCGCCGATCCGACCATGACCGGCAATGACGTAGGTTCCGCCCTCCTGCTCGTGCTTCGGCACGGCGAGGTCGAGCAAGCGATTGAGGCCATCAATCACGCCCTGGACACCACCACCATTCGCGAGATCGATCACCGGGTAGCTCGTCGTCACGAATACATCGCCCGCCACCAGGACGTCAGACTTGCGGAACAGCACGATCGAATCACCATCAGTGTGGCCGGCTTCGTCGTGATAGACCATCACCGGCTCTTCGTTGAAGAAGAAATCCTTGGACTGCTTGACGTACGAGCTCGTCGGCCACGCGGCGACCGGCGTTGGCGAGACTTGCCCCGTCGGTGCACTCATCCGCTTCAGGACATTCTCGTGAGCGACGATCGGCATCGGGTTGCCCTGC
>Ga0075418_10000112_pt1 | contig 69658 bp, 61 predicted proteins | sample SoiMetdeltSBSDD2_FD_81776 | JGI IMG/M metagenome (GOLD analysis project Ga0075418, IMG submission 81776) | Bulk soil microbial communities from a Populus tree surrounding site in Tennessee, USA - Soil MetaG P. deltoides SBSDD2 | ecosystem: Environmental > Terrestrial > Soil > Tree plantation...
CGCGGTGACTCGGTACGCATTGACGTCGTCGCGAGAACCCGAACCGTGGGGCATTTCTTCCCGGGCGGCACGGTGGACGCGTTTGATGTGTGGCTCGAACTGCAGGCGATCGACAACAAGGGACAGACTGTTTTCTGGAGCGGGCAGACGCAGGACGATGGGAAGGGGCCCGTGGAGGCCGGCGCTCACATGTACCGCTCATATCTCCTCGACGAGCACGGCAACCCGATCAATAAGCGCAACGCTTGGGCTGCCCGGTCAGTGTTGTACGTTCGACTGATTCCGCCGGGAGCTGCCGACACCGTGCATTTCCGGTTGCGGGTTCCCGAAACCGTTGGAGATCGCATTGTTCTTAAAGCCAAGCTCAACTATCGCAAGTTTGCATGGTGGAATACCCAATGGGCTTATGCCGGCATTCGGGACCCGCAACAAGGGAATTTTGCCCTGGACAAAGGCCACGACGACGGTAACTGGATCTTCAAAGGTGACCTGTCTCAGGTATCAGGGACGCTGAAAGAGATCCCAAATCTTCCCATCGTGACAATGGCTGAAGACGAAAAGCAGCTTCTCGTCGTGGATCGCAACGGTGCGATTCCAGAGCAGAAGTCGAAGTATCAGAAGGAAGACTTGTTGCGCTGGAATGACTACGGCATCGGGCTCCTGTTGCAGGGCGACCTGAAGGCTGCCGAAGCGACGTTCCTACGTGTAACTGAAATCGATCCCTCGTACGCAGACGGGTGGGTGAATGTGGGGCGGGTGCGCATTCAGGAAGGCAACACGGCCGGAGCTCAGCAGGTTTTGAGAAAGGCTCTCGATCTGGACGGCGAGCTGGCGAAGTCAAACTACTTCTACGCCCTGACATTGAAGACTCAGGGTAAGTATGATGAGGCTCTTCTGTACTTGCGAAAGGCCTTGGCCAAGTACCCGCGCGACCGCGTGGTACGCAACCAGGCGGGTCGCATCCTGTTTCTCAAGCGGCAGTATGCCGAAGCGATTCGCGAGTTTGAGGAAACCTTGAGAGTCGATCCGGAGGATCTCCAAGCGCATTACAACTTGATGTTGTGCCATCAGGGTCTAGGAAATAGCGAACAGGCTGACCGTGAACAGAAACTATACCTGCGCTTCAAAGCCGATGAATCTGCCCAAGCCATCACAGGTCCCGTTCGCTTGCGCCACCCGGAAGCCAACAACGAGCGTCAGCCGATTCACGAGCATCTTTCTGTTCCTCTCAATGTTCCGGCCAGCAAACAACCTCCGAAGAAAGTACACAACAAGTACGCCGCACTCAGACAGTAGCGTCTTGGCACGACTCGGACTATCCTCTAGATTCCGCTGAAAGCGGGAACAAAGGAGATGGCTTCGGTCTGGTTCAGATTATCCATTCAGATCGGTGAATCCTGCGAAGGGGCGATTCTCGAAAAGCCCGGTGCAGATTCTCGGATTTCATTGTTGGGAGGAATGAAAAAACGTAATGGCCCGTCTCAAAACGCTTCGCAGTTTCTGTTGGGCTCTAGTCGCCTCCTTACTCTTGACCGTGTCACTCAATTTCCAGGCGGCGAACCCAGCCTCGCAGACCTCAACTGCGAAGGTGGCGCCACCCACCGTTGCCAAGGGGTTTCCAGTGCAGTTTGTCGACGTCACCCGGCAGGCTGGTATTCGCTTTCAGCACAACTCAGGAGCATTTGGACAAAAGTACCTGCCCGAGACGATGGGTGCCGGTTGTGCGTTTCTCGACTACAACAACGACGGCTGGCAAGACATTCTGTTGATCAACAGCATGGACTGGCCGGGTCACAAGCGCCGCACGTCCTTCCCGGCGTTGTATCGCAACAACAAGAATGGCACCTTCCTGGATGTCACGCAGGAAGCTGGCCTCACCACCGAGATCTATGGCATGGGAACTGCGATTGGGGACTTTGACAACGACGGCTGGGTGGACATCTATATCAGCGCGCTAGGTCCCGACCGGTTGTTCAGGAACCTGGGGAACGGCAAGTTTGCGGATGTGACACAGAAAGCCGGCCTGAACAACCCGGACTATGGCGCCAGTGCAGCCTGGTTCGATTATGACAAGGATGGAGACCTCGATCTGGTCGTTACGCAGTACGTGCAGTGGTCGGTGGAAACCGACATTCGCTGTTCTTTGGATGGCGTGAACAAGTCTTACTGTACCCCGGAGTCTTACAAAGGCCTTTCCTCGCGGCTCTATCAGAATCAAGGGAAGGGCACATTTGTGGATGTGACACAAAAGGCTGGCCTGCTCGATCCTACCGGCAAGGCTCTGGGGGTGGCGGTCTTCGATTCTAACAACGACGGATGGCCGGACTTGCTGATCGCCAACGACACACAGCCGAACCGACTTTACCTGAACAACAAGAACGGGATGTTCACAGAACGCGGCGTCCAGGCGGGTATTGCCTTTAGTGAAGACGGCACGGTGCGCGGAGCCATGGGCGTGGATACTGCGGACTATGATGGATCGGGATTTGCCAGCCTCCTTATCGCGAATTTTTCCAACGAAATGCTGAGCCTTTACCACAACGAAGGAAAAGGCCTCTTTGTGGACGAGGCGCCAACGTCAACGGTCGGACAAGCCAGCTTGCTGACCCTGGCCTTTGGTTGTTTTTTCTTCGATCTCGATCTGGACGGACGAATGGACATCTTCGTTGCCAACGGCCACGTGGAAAACGACATTAACAAGGTTCAGAAGCGGGTCACTTATCCACAGCCGCCGCATCTGTTTCACAATCGCGGCAACAAACAGTTCGCAGAAATTACACAGCTCGTAGGTCCCAGCCTGAAAGTCCCTCGCGTCGCGCGAGGCGCTGCTTATGGCGACATTGATAACGATGGTGATCTGGACGTGCTCGTGACCACCAACGGTGGCCCCGCGTTTCTGTGGCGAAACGACGGAGGGAATGCGAATCAGTATCTGAAGATCAGAACGGTTGGAACGCGAAGTAACCGCGATGGCATCGGAGCCGTGGTGCGCTTGAAGCTGCCTTCAGGAACGCTTTGGCAGCAGGTGAAAAGCGGCAGCAGCTACTGCTCGCAGAGCGAACTGCCTCTGACCTTCGGTCTTGGCAAAATGACGGAAGTGCCGTCACTTGAAGTCGTCTGGCCTAGCGGCTCAGTGGACCGGATATCGAACGTTTCCTCAAATCAATTTCTCACCATTCAGGAAGGGACTAATCGAGCCCAACCGTCTGCAACCACGCTGAAGTGACAACAACCAACTGTCGAGCAAGGCTCCGATTCAAGCCGTTCCAGCTCTGGGGCTGAAGGGAGGCACATGCTAGAATGAGGTCACTGAATGAAGTGCAATTTGGGGGTGTACACCCCGACCGTGCCTGCTGACTCTGTCGTCATGGTTAGAGAAGTCGAATCCAGGTATCTACTTTCATCTGCAAAGCCGTCATTCCCGAAGATGACCTACGAACAATTCCTCAGAACCGTTCCGGATGATATCCACGCTGAGTGGGTTGAGGGCGAGATGGTGCCGATGACACCTGTTTCGCGCGATCACAACGAGTTGAGCGCCTTCTTTCTGGCGCTGCTGCGGCACTACGTTGAAGCTCAAGACCTAGGCAAAATCTTCTGCGAACCATTCCAAATGAAGACAGGACCGAATTTGCCTGGACGGTCGCCAGACCTCTTGTTTGTAGCGAAGAAAAGACTGAGCCAGCTCAAGAGAAACCACCTCCAGGGGCCTGCTGATTTGGTGATTGAAATCATCAGTCCCGAAAGTCGGGCTCGGGATCGCGGCGACAAGTTCTATGAGTATGAGCAGGGAGGAGTGCGAGAATACTGGCTCATCGATCCGGTGCGCAAACAGGTTGAGTTCTACGCATTGGATAAAAATGGCATCTATCGACTAATGAACGTGGGAGAGGACGGCATCTTTCGAAGCCAGGCATTGAAGGGTCTCTGGCTGCAAGTATCCTGGCTATGGCAATTGCCCCCACTCATGACAGTGTTGAAGAGTTGGAAGTTGGTTTAGGTTCCCTTCCTAAGGCGAAATGAAAGGGGCCTAGATTTCGAAGGTGAAGGCAGATTCCCGTTTGCCGGAAGGCACGTCACGCTCGACCCGTTCCCTTGCCTCATTGGCTGGTCGATGAACCTGGACTCCAATCTTACATAATATGATCGACCCAAAAACACGAGGCTTGGGCGCAAGGCGTCCGCTGACCCTGCTCTTTGTTGCTGCCGCCGGTTTGTTGTACTTGGCCGCTCACCACGCCTATCAGAGATTGAACGCAGCTGTGGCTCAACAGCCATCCCAACAGCGATCACCACAACAAGAGCTCCTTTATCGCAACAACATCGCTATCGCCCTGATGGAACAGTTCAACTTTCGCGAGGCGCTCGGTGAACTGGGGCAATGTTCGAAGATCGACTCGAAATTTGTTCCGGCACTGGTGAATTCGGGACTGGCCCACTTCTACCTTCAGGAATTCCCGCAGGCTGAAGCTTTCTTCAAGAAGGCGGTCACGCTCAACCCTTCCCAACCGAACGCTCTCTTCGCGCTTGGAATGATCTACCGCAATCAAAACCAGATGGATGCAGCATTGGAGTCCTTTTCGAAGATCCTGGCTGCGGATGCTCAAGACTCGCCAACGCTCTACCAGGCCGGCCAGATCTATCTAAAGCAGCAAAAGTACCAACAAGCCGTCGACACATTGAAGAAAGTCGTCGAACTCTCACCCTACGACATTGCCGCCCATTACAACTTGGCGACGGCTCTGATTCGCAAAGGCGATCAGGCTGACGGCCAGAAGATGATGGAGACCTTTACGCGCCTGCGGGAAAAGGGCGGCATCAGCAACACCGGCACGCAATACGGCGAACAGGGCAAATACATGCTGGCGATTGGCGAGTATTCCGACATTAAGGGGCTGGCGTCTCCTTCGTCTAGTACCCTGGGGCGACCAGTAAAGTTCGTGGACGCTACCGAAGCTGCTGGTATCCGCTTCCAGCATGGGGCATCGTCCCGCCCCAAGACGCCGTTAGTGCCAATGTCAGAACAGGAATTGGTCGCGTCGCTGGGATCGGGCGCGGCCTTCTGGGATTACGACAACGATGGCCACCTTGATGTCTTCTTAGGCAACAGTTCAGGCGCAGGAGCCAATTCACAAGGGGTTCTGTTGCACAGTGACGGCAAGGGCAGCTTCACCGACGTGACCGCGAAGTCTGGCATTCAGGCTGACGGCTTGACGATGGGGGCGTACTGGGGCGATTTCAACAACGACGGCAAGGCTGATCTTTTTCTGACGCAGTATGGGACAAACCGCCTCTATCAAAACAACGGCGAAGACACGTTTAGTGATGTCAGCGGCAAGGCTGGGATTACCCCCGACGGTCATTGGCATCTGTCGGCAGCTGTGGCCGATGTGGACCACGACGGTGATTTGGACATTTATGTCGGGAACTACATCGACCCTAAGCAATTGCCCAAGCCGACCCCACCAGGTTTCGCGTGGACGGACCTTAGCCAAGCAGCTGGCGGTGGTTGCCATCTGTATAGGAATAACGGTGATGGAACGTTCACTGACATTGCGGATGCAGCCGGCGTGAAAGCGCCGGTCGAACTGATCACATCGGCAGTTTTCACCGACTTCGACAATCGCCGCGACATTGACTTCTTTGTCGTCTCCCAAAACCACCAAACTCGCCTCTATAGCAATCAACGCATCGGGACCTTTCAGGACGTGGCTGGCAAGCTGCCCGCGCTCTCCAATCTAAAAGACATGGTGAGTGCCAGCGTTGGAGACTACAACAAAGATGGGTGGATGGATTTTGCGCTCCTCAACCACAGCGGTGCGGCCACGTTAGTGACCAACCTGGGAGCAGCCCGATTCCAAGCGGAGGCTCCGCTGTCGCCGCCAATCCACATGCGCGATGCACCCTGGATCGCAATGTCACAGTTTATCGACTACGACAATGATGGAGACTTGGATCTGTTTGTGCTGCGCGGAGGTCGCGAATCCAAGAGCTCTAATGAGGTTGGACCCGAGCTATGGGAGAACCAGGAAGGCCGGTGGGAGTATGCTTCTGAGAAAGCCGGTCTGGCTCCGTTTCGCGGCAAGCCCTATCGCAGCGCCACGTTTGGCGATTACGACAACGATGGCGACACCGACATTCTGCTGACTGTGAACGGCGGCAAGCCGGTGCTGCTGCGGAACGATGGCGGCAACCAGAACAACTGGATTAAGGTTCGGTTGCAGGGCACCAACAGCAACAAGTCTGGCATTGGCACCAAGGTTGAAGTCAAGTCAGGAGCACTCTGGCAGAAGGTCGAAGTCAACGGCGGCAGCGGTTATCTCTCACAGAGCCCGGCCGAAGTGATCTTTGGTCTTGGGCAACTGAAGTCAGTCGACGCGCTGCGCCTGCTCTGGCCAGGTGGTGTGTTGCAGTCCGAAATCAACCTGCCGGTGAATCAGACCAAAGTCATTCAGGAACTGGATCGCAAGGGCACCTCGTGCCCATTGCTTTACACATGGAACGGAAAGAAATACGAGTTCGTCACCGATTTTCTCGGCGGTTGCGCTATCGGCTATCTCTTGGCGCCCGGCATGTACAACACACCTGACACCGATGAGTATGTTCGAGTTTCAGACGCGCAATTGAAGCTGAAGGATGGACGATACTCACTGCGCATAAACAATCAGTTGGAAGAAGTGTTGTTCATCGATCAAACGGAACTGGTTGCTGTCGATCATCCGGCCGGCGTTGAGCTGTTCCCTAATGAAAGACTCATGCCGGGTCCGCCGTTTCCGGAGTTCAAGCTTTTTGCCGCTCAGAATGCCCGCCCACCCAAGAAGGCGTGGGATCATCAAGGCCACGATGTTCTGCCTCTGCTCGCCAAGATTGATCGTAACACGCCTCGGGATTTCAAGCTGCTGCCTTACAAGGGGTACGCTGAAGAGCATTCCTTGACGCTGGACCTGGGCGATGCCGCCAGCGCCCCGCAGCTCCAACTGCTCCTGACTGCCTGGATTGACTATGCAGACTCGACGGCCAACTTCAAAGCATCCCAAACGGGCGCGAAGCTGGTGCCGCCTTACCTTCAGGCAAGAAACAAGCAGGGCCAATGGGAAACCATCATTCCAAAGATGGGCTTTCCAGCAGGACTCCCAAAAACCATGGTTGTGGATCTGACTGGCAAGTTGCCAGCTGGGAGCAGCGAGGTCCGCATCGCGACCAGCATGCGCATTTATTGGGACCAAATTCTGGTCAATACCTTTGCCGGTGCTACCGACCACAAGCTGTACCGTCTCTTACCGCTCAGTGCCGATTTGCGTTACGCGGGGTTTCCCCGCGAATACAGTCCCGATGGAAAGCGTCCGCTGATTTACGACTACGACTGGATTGATCCAGTTGCCCCGTGGAAAAGCCATGCCGGCGACTACACGCGCTTTGGTGACGTCACTCCCTTGCTCGGTGCGAAAGACGACCAGTACGTCATCATGCGGAATGGGGATGAAATCCAGATCGACTTTGCAGCAGCCTCCCTGCCACCGTTGCCAACAGGCTGGAAGCGGACGTTCTTCCTGTACGCGGATGGGTTTGGAAAGGATATGGACCTGCACTCCGCTGCTTCCGACACCGTGGCACCACTACCGTTTCACGGAATGTCGAAGTACCCATACCCGGCATCCGAAAAGTATCCTGAGACTGACGTTCATCGTCGCTTTCAACGCGAGTACAATACCCGCCGCGTTCCGGAAGTATTGAGTGAGTTGCGGCAGCACTGAAGCTCGCCAAGTTTTCTGTGTCTCTGTGATTCTGTGCCCCGCACAGTTCCTGGCCCTTTATGCTCGAACTCGATTTCCAGTCTCTTGACTCCGTCATTTCTGCCGCTCTTCAGGAAGATCTGGGTTTCGGCGACATCACAACTCAGGCTGTCGTCAGTCCTAACATGAAGGCTGGCGGTGAATTCGTTGCCAAGCAGGACTTCATCCTAGCGGGCTGGCCGGTTGTTGTCAGGATATTTCACCACGTCTCGGAGAAGATCGCGATTGAGAGTAGCTGCCGGGACGGTGATGCAGTCGCCAAAGGCATCGTGTTTGGAAACCTCTCTGGGCCCGCAACACGGTTGCTTTCGGGCGAACGAGTGGCCTTGAACTTTCTCCAGCGGCTTTCCGGTGTCGCCACTCTGACGCGGCAGTTTGTGGAAGCGGTTTCGGGGACTGGGACATCGATTCTCGATACGCGCAAGACCACGCCCGGGCTGAGGGCGCTTGAGAAGTATGCCGTCCGGATGGGAGGGGGCCGGAACCATCGCTTTGGCTTGTCAGACGGAGTTCTGATCAAGGAAAATCACATCACCGCCGCTGGAGGCGTTGCCGAAGCGATCCGCAAGGCGCGGGCAGCCATCGATCATTTGAAGAAGATTGAAATTGAAGTGACTACGTTCGAGGAGCTGAACCAAGCCCTGGATGCTGGCGCTGACGCCATTCTACTCGACAACATGAAACCTGGCCAGGTGAGGGAAGCCGTCCAGCAAACCAGCGGACGTGTTCCCTTGGAAGTGTCAGGCGGCATTTATCTCGACAACGTCCGCGAGTACGCGCTGACCGGAGTGGACTTCATTTCGGTTGGAGCCCTGACGCATTCCTTCAAGTCGGCAGATATCAGCCTTGAGCTAAAGATCTAGTTTTCTTGAGAATCGTCCTCGTCGTCATCCTTGCGTTCGACATTGAAGCTGGCGATGAAAGGGACAACGGTCTTCATGGCTCAAGATCTCCTCCTTCCAGAATTCATATACCCACGGCTGAAGTCCCACCGTCTGGGAAAAACCATCCATCATCTTCTCGAAACGGGTTCCACCAATGACGGTGCCCGCCAGCTGGCTGAACAAGGTGCTCCTGAGGGGACGCTCGTTCTAGCCGAGGAGCAGACGCGGGGCCGAGGGCGCTTGGGGAGATCGTGGCTTTCTGAGCGAGGTGCCGGCATCTATGCCTCCATTCTCTTCCGACCAGTACTGAAGCCACGGGACGCTGCGGTATTGACTCTGGTTGCGGCAGTGGCAGGCAGCGAAGCGATTGAGCACGCCAGCAGGCTGAACGCCGACATCAAGTGGCCGAACGATCTTTTGCTGAGCGGCCGCAAGTGTTGCGGTATCCTTTCGGAGATGCAGGCAGAAAGGGACGACATCCGGTACGTCGTTGTCGGGATCGGCATCAACGTCAATCATTCCTTATTCCCTGAAGAGCTTGGTCAGCGCGCCACATCGTTGCGTATCGAAGGAAAGCAGACCTACTCCCGTGTTGCGTTGCTGTGCGAGTTCCTGCTGAGATTTGAACTTCTCTATGATGATTTGCAGCGAGGCAACCTCGCAACAGTATTGCAACGATGGGTCGATCGCTCCACATTCGCTTTCGGAAAGCAGGTCACGGTTGATCTCGGCAGCGGGAGGAAACTTGAGGGGCAGACGGCCGGCCTGAGCGAGGTGGGCAATTTGAAAGTGAAACTGGCTGACGGCCACGTGGAAGAAGTGGTTAGCGGCGATATCGTCGTCTGGAGGTAACGAATGTTGCTGGTGATTGATATTGGCAACACCAACACCGTGCTGGGCGTGTTTGATGGCAACCGGCTGGCAGCGGACTGGAGGCTCGAAACCAAACAGCGCCAAACCGCCGATGAATACGGCATTCTGGCGCGCAATCTGTTCGCCTTGGCCGAGATGGAGGTTTCCAAAATCCAACATATCGTGATCGCTTCCGTCGTTCCGCCGCTGAATTCAGTGCTGGAACAGATGGCGCTCAAGTATTTCAAGTTGAAGCCACTGTTTGTGGAGCCGGGCGTCAAAACCGGAATGCCTGTGTTGTACGACTCGCCTGCCGACGTCGGTGCAGACCGGATTGTGAATGCAGTGGCTGCCTATGAGCGGTACGGCGGTCCGGTGATTGTGGTCGACTTCGGTACTGCCACTACCTTTGATGCTATCTCGGAGAAGGGTGAATACCTAGGGGGCGTCATCACGCCCGGACCCGGTATTTCTGCCGAGGCGCTGTTTGCCCGCACAGCCCGGTTGCCCAGGGTTGAGATTAAGGCGCCCGCCAAGGTCATTGGCACTTCCACCGTGGGGAGCATTCAGTCGGGCCTGTATTTCGGCTACATCGGAATGATCGATGGCATTCTGGAACGGATGCTTCACGAACTCGGCACGAAAACAAAGATCGTCGCCACCGGCGGCTATGCCACGTTGATTGGCACAGGGTCGGCCCGCATTCAACAGATCGATCCAAACCTGACGCTGGAAGGACTGCGGCTGATCTATGAGAGGAACAGGTAGGTTATAGGGAACTGGAGACAGGTTATAGGTGTCACCGATTGTTCCCCGCTTACTTCTGTCACCTGTTCCCTGCACTCGGTAACCTGGGATGGAGAACTACTTCAACTATTTCACCGAGATTGAGGAACGCTGGCAACAGTGCCGGGGAACGGTCACACTGCTTTCGCCTCTGGATTGGGCTTTGATCGAGTCGTTTCAGGACTCGGGAATTCCTCTGGAGGTCGTTCTGCGCGGTATGGAGGCTGCCTTTGCGAAGCAGGCGAAGCGACAAAGCAAAGTGCAGAAAGTGAACTCCCTCTCCTATTGTGCCCAGGCTATTCTCTCTGAATTCGAGCGGTTTCAGGAAAGCGCAGTGGGGAAGCACGAGCCTGCCAATTCGGCTTCCTCACAAGCCCAAGGCGAGCGGGAAAATCTGGTTCAGATGATGGAACGTACCGCCGGTCAGCTAGTTCAGGTTTCCGAGAGAATAGGCCGGGAAGGTCTTTCTCTGGCGGGCGGGTTCTTTGAGTCGATTGCCGAAACTCTGCAGTCGCTGAAAGAGGAAGTGATAGCGTCAACCCATTTGGACTTTGAGCAGCTCGAATTGCGTCTGTCTATGCTGGAGGACAAGATCCTGGCCACCTTGTTTGCGGCTCTAAGCAACGAAGTACTCTTGAGACTGCGCACTGAGGTAAATCAAGAGCTCAACCGTCACAGGCGAGGCCTCAAGGCCGAGCATCTAGCCATGTTGGAAAAGAAGATGATGAGCAAGAAGCTGTTGGAACGCTTTGGTGTGCCGCGGCTGAGTTTGTTCTATATGCCTCTGAATTGAATTTGTCAGCAGGAATCAAGCCCTGGGGAGGGCAACGCTCCTGCCGAGCCTGATTGTTGGCACTGAGATGGAGTCATCGCGAAAATCACTCTCTGTGTCTGAGGTGTTGTGCAGGAGCGGGCGTAGTCGCTCCGACGGGATCTCCCGGCCATTTCATAGGCCCTTCGCGTCAAGAGCGTCCAATCCACCAGAGAAATACAGAGGCGTCGTTCGGCCTGGAGTTTTGAACTGAATACAGAATGTCGGCTCCCTTCATCCTCGACATCCAACGTATTGTTCCCGGCGGGCGGGGAATCGGATTTCACCAGGGCCAAGCTGTGTTCGCTCCCTTGGCCGTGCCTGGGGACCGTTTGGAAGTTCTGCGTTGGACAGACCGCAAAGGATACCTTGAAGTCTTGGAGTCACGCCTCGTCGATTCTTCTCCTGAGCGGGTTTCTCCTCCGTGTCCTCACTTCGGATCCTGTGGCGGCTGCGACTTCCAGCAATTGTCAGGCTCGCAGCAGCTTGCTGCGAAGCAGGACATGCTGATCGATGCCTTGCGGCGTGTGGGCAAGGTTCACGTGGAGCCGTCTCAAATACGCCTGCACGCTGGCGAGTCGTTGGGCTATCGCAACCGCCTCCAGCTCAAGCCGGTCCAGTCTGGAGAAGGACTTTCATGGGGCTTCTACAAAACGGGCTCGCATGAAGTGTGCGCCGTCGAGGCGTGTCTGATTGCATCGAAAGCCCTCTGGGAGCACCTGGAAACTTTGCGGAAGGAATTGGCCAGGCTGCCACAGGTCGCAGCCCGATTGGATGAAGTGGAGGTCTTCTGGAGCGATGACAAGGAATGCCTGGTCACACTGACTTTGCGTGACGTCCCCCGTGACTTCAGCGAGGTCCTTTCTCAGATGGAATCTGCCAAGGAATCTCTTGCGTCGCACGGATTCAGCGTCTCACTGATCCAGTCCGAAGGAAAAAGCCACCTGCTGTGCGGTGCCGGATTTGCCTGGAAGACCGTCGGCGGCTTCCGCTACCGGGTGAGCCATGGTGCCTTTTTTCAGGTAAATGATCCCATGCTGTCCGAATTGCAGAGAACGGCGACGGAGGGCCTGGCCGGTCAGAGTGCGCTGGAACTCTTCTCTGGAGTTGGTTTTTTCACGATCCCGCTATCGAGGAATTTCGAGCAAGTCGAGGTGGTGGAGTGTAACCCGTTTGCGGTGGCGGACCTGGAAGAAAATCTGAGAGTGAACCGAGTCGAGAATTGTCGAATCGCTGGCTCCGATCTGTCCGCCACTCTTCGTGCGCGTCGTTGGCGAGTCGGCCAGTTTGATCTACTGATCATTGATCCCCCCAGGTCGGGATTGCCGAAGACAACCGTTGAAGCCATCGCACACCTGAGCTGTCCCAATTTCGTCTACGTTTCCTGCGACCCTGCAACCCTGGCGCGCGATCTTAGGATACTGCTCTTTTCAGGCTACGAAGTGGTGTCTTTGGATCTGCTCGACCTTTTCCCGCAAACACACCACCTGGAAACCATCGCTCGGTTGCGCAAGCCATAGCTGGGGCAAAGGTTGTAGAGAGTCAGGTGATGAGCACTGCCCGGTGGCCCGCATCGAAAGGGCATTGACAAACCTCCCACCAAACTTCAAAATCCACATCGAGTCCTACCTCTGGGCTTCCGAAACCCTCAAGCACGTTGACAGCGTTTGGCACAAAAGGGCCAGGTTTCTCACTTCCAGCAGGCGGATCAATCCTTCGCTCACAAACTAATTGCGCAGTCACTGGAGCAGACCTCCTTCGAGGGGCATTCCCTATGGCCGCCCAGGCGAAACTGAAGAGTCGTTACAAGATCAAGAAAATTCTCGGGCAGGGCGGCATGGGAGTGATGTATCGCGCCTACGATACGGTCATCCGGCGAGATGTTGCCCTTGAGACCATTCGGGACATTCCTGACCCGGCAGCACTCGAAAACGTTTCAGAAAGAGTGCGGCGTGCTGGCGTCGATCCGCCCATCCCAACATCACCGAGATTTTCGACTTGGGCGAGTTTGCCTCTGCGGCACAGGTGAGCATTCAAGGGCCGCCGACCAGGCACCGCGGCCCATCACCGAAGACCGCCTTGAGCTGTTAGAAGGTCTCTACGTGCTAACTGTCACCGCGCCTGGCTATGCGAAGGCAACCGTTCCGGCAGATATCGAGGCAGGAAAGACCCGCGAGATTGCACTGGAATTGTAGCCGACAAAGGCGTCTCCAACCGACTGGAAGGCCGTCTGGGAATGTCCGGATGGCTGGAATATCGAAGGGGAATGGCTGGTACGCCGAGGCGGGAATTTTGTACCTTCGCACTTTCCTGCAAAGGCTGGTTCCTACGCATTCATCCCCTTGCGGAAAAGCAAGTCCGCACAGAGGGTGGTAAACTATCTCGATGAGAAGACTATTGCTTGTTTGAGATCGATTCAAAATCGCTCAGCCGAACGGTGGTTCGTAGTGGCAAGAAGGCCCTGGCCATCAAGGTGCCGCACGCCTTGGAGAAGCAAACCACTTATGTTCTGCAGGTGTTAGTGGCCGGGAACACGATCACGCACAAGATTTTCGATGGCAAAGCGTGGGTAATGCTGGACGAGCTGAAGTTTCCCGGCGCCGACTCAACTGTGGGAAAGTTCGGAATGTTTGTTCCTGGCAAGGACCAGGTTGGACTTTCTCAGATCACTTTCAAGCCAATCTGATGACCCGCGAAGTTCTGATCATCCTTCCTAACGGGCAAACCCAGTCCGCTCATCTCAAGAGCGACCGATGGACAGTGGGGAGGTCCACTGACAACGACTTCGGCTTTCCCGAAGACTCGGGATTGTCTCGCCAGCATCTCGCTTTCGAAAATGAAAATGACGCTTGGATCGTTCGTGATTTAGGGAGCAAGAACGGAACGTATGTCAATGAGCATCTGATTCAATCCAAGCACCTGTTGTCCCCTGGAGACCGAATTACCGCCAGTCTTCTGACCGTGGTTTTCGAGCCCCAACCGGTCAAGGTGCCGCAGGTCTCGATTGTGTTCGACCGCACTCGAACTGACCTCGGCCCGGCAGAAACCTTGAGCACCTCGCTCGACGACCTTATCTCCAGCCAGACCATTTCGGCCAAGCCTGCGCGAGGAACTTCGGAACACTGGAAGACGCCGTTGGCCGCGTTTCTACGGGCTGGTAGAGAGTTGTCACAGGGCAGGCCGTTGCCGGAACTGTTTGAGGTGATTCTCGATCTGTCGATCGAAGCGGTCGGAGCAGAGCGCGGCGTTCTGATGACGCTGGAAGGTAATGGGCTGGCTGTTCAAGCCTCACGCGGAAATGGATTTCGCATTAGTACCACGGTGCGTGACCAGGTTCTGAACCAGAAAACTTCACTCTTGATTCGGAACGTTCAGGACGAAGAAGCGTTTCGCTCGATGCAGAGTATTGTGTCGCAGGGCGTGCGTGCCCTGATGGCTGTGCCTCTGCAGACTGACGACCAGGTGATTGGGTTGATCTATGTGGATACGTCGCATTGGCTGCGCGAGTTTTCAGGGGATGACCTGAATTTGCTTACGGTGATGGCAAATGTCGCGGCCATTCGCATCGAACGTGAGCGCCTGGCCGAACTGGAGCACGCTCGGCGGCGCATGGCGACCGAACTGGAACAGGCTGCAGAAATCCAACAACAGTTTTTGCCGGCCTGCCCTCCACAGGTTCCAGGCTTGGAACTTGCCGGGTTCAATGCCTCGTGCCGTACCATCGGGGGTGACTATTATGACTTTCTCACCTATCCGGACGGTCGCTTAGCGGTGATGGTGGGCGACGTCTGCGGCAAGGGAATGCCGGCTGCTCTGCTGATGATGGGGCTTCAGGCTCGAGTGCAAGTGCTGGCAGCCGAGCCCAGTTCGCCCGCGCTTGTCGTTGACCGGTTGAACCGGGTGCTGGCCGCTGCTGTGCTGAACACACGATTCATCAGCTTTTTCTTTGCGCTCTTAGATCCGGTTTCAGGAGAACTCACCTATTCAAATGCCGGCCACAACCCACCTTTGCTGATCCGGGCCAGCGGAACAGTGGAATGGTTGACGGAAGGTGGACCGGTGCTCGGCATTCTGCCAAACGCTGGCTATGAAGAAGCCCGTTGTGACTTGAATTCGGGCGATGTGGCACTGCTCTACAGTGACGGCGTCACCGACGCGACCAATGCCCAACTGGAAGACTTTGGAGAAGAACGCCTTTCTGAGGTGATGCAGCGAGTGCATCACGATTCGGCCGACGCCATTCTCTCTGCGCTAACCACGGCCCTGAAAGACTGGTCTGCAGGCACTCCTGCCCCGGATGACATCACGCTGGTGGTCGTCAGAAAGACGTAGAAATCCTGCCCAGCCTCTCGCAAGTAACAAACGCTGCTCGGTTTTGTTTCAGGCAGCGTTAGTCCGTTTCCGCTATCCGCTTGTCGATGTCAGCCAGAGAGGCTTCAAGAAACTGCTTGTAGCGAGGATTGTCTGTCGTTTCGAGGTCTTTGACGAGGCGCGCCCTGGCGAGAACCAGGTTCTCATGCTGGCGTGAGTGATGGACGGGCTTTGCGGATTGAGCCGCGGCCGCATCCTTCTGCTGGCGGGCATTCTCCATTTGCTCTTCGACGGATTTACTTTCCCAACCTCTGGCCATCCGATTAGAAGGAGAAAACGAATCTCTGTCATTCCCGCGAAAGGGGGAATCCAGACTTGACGTCAGGGCCAACTCCCGCCCACGCTATTCCTGTCACGACGTCATGCAGCTCCGGGAAGCGGTTTTTGAGATCCACAGTCGATAGCCCATCGGCGAGAGAAATTCCCTGTAGAGTTGCCACCGAATAACGTAGCTCTTCCCCACCGGTGCTGCGCACCGTCACTAAATTATCGCGTGTTTGCAGCACAAGGATAACTTTGCCGGTCTCCGGCTCGGGCACAGGCTTGACCGCTGCCGACGTCGCCCTCGCTGCTGTGAACTTCTTCCCAACGGGCATCGTCTTCGATCGGGCAAATTCCGGCTGAGCAAGCAGTCCCGCTGCCAACACACCAAGGAACAAACAGGCAGCCATTTTCGCTTTCCCTTGCATGTATCCTCCTTTGCAGACCGAAGTTTTAAAGCGGCCTCCAGCTGCGTATCCTGCGGGGTATCGTTAAAGGAATTATACACCAGATGCCACGACTCTTTGTGATAGTGTTTTGAGCTTTGATTTTGACAGGATGCGAGCCCTTGGATCTGAGGGCTTCTGAACCAAAGGAAACCGAATGCGCGACTATCTTGAGGTAGCCGTCGAAGCAGCAAAGCTTGGCGGCGAGGTGTTGAAGCAGTCCTACGGACAAGTTAAGGAGATTGAGTACAAGGGCGAGATCAACATTGTGACGAATGTTGACAAGCGATCGGAGAAATTGATCGTCGAGCTGTTGAGTTCCCGCTTTCCAAAGCATTCGATCCTGGCTGAAGAAGGCACCGACATGGCCAATCCTTCGGAGTTCAAATGGGTGATCGATCCTCTGGATGGCACGACGAACTACGCACACGACTATCCACTTTTCTGTGTTTCCGTCGGTCTGGAAAAGAACGGGGAGATGATTGCAGGCGCCGTGTATCAACCGATTTTCGAAGAACTGTTTGTCGCCGAAAAGGGTGGCGGCGCCTATTTGAATGGACGTAAGATTCAAGTTTCCCGCATCGGCAATTTGAAGCAGGGCCTGGTGTCCACGGGCTTCCCATACGATGTCCTTGAGAATCCCGGGCAGGCGATGAAAGACTTCAGCACGTTCGTGGATTCTGCCCAAGCCGTGCGACGGGATGGCTCAGCCGCTTTGGATCTTTGCTACGTGGCCATGGGGCGCTTCGATGGTTTCTGGGAGGCTCGTTTGAAACCCTGGGACACGGCGGCCGGTGTGCTCATCGTGACAGAAGCGGGCGGCCGCGTGACCGACTTTCAGGACGGGCACTACTCCATCTATAAAGACCAAGTCGTTGCCAGCAACGGCCTGTTGCACGAGCAAATGTGCATGGTGCTGCAGCGCGCCCGGAAATGATTCACGACTGATTCCATGGAATCGTCCTTTTCGCCGACGACGATGTTATTGGTGTTTGCTGTCGCTGCCCGGCGACCTGAAAACCGGGAGACGAAGTTACGCTTGTGGAAAGTAGTCCGGTTGCGTCTGATGGATCCGCAAGAGATTCATAGAGGTGCCATCTACAACCCTGCTCAGGCACCAAGAGCCCACAGCCACAGGGTTAGTCGACTTTCAACGTTGCTACTGATCACGCTGGTCGCGTTGTCTGCTGCCGTTTCAGTCTCGGCGCACACCACGGGCATCAGCTATGCGAACATTGACATCGGTGAGCGGCAAGTGGACGTGAGGTTGCAGCTGAATGTGCGTGAACTCCGGTTCGTGGCTCAGTTGGACGAGAACCACGACCAGCAAATTACACCTGAAGAACTGCAGTCTGCATTCAAGCGGTTTGTTCCCGACCTCTTGAAGCAATATCGTATCGGTACCGATCAGGAGGAGGGCCAAGGGTTCCTCGGCAGTGTGTCGTCACGCCCGGTACTCGGCGAAGTGGACTGCCGGCTGTCTTACAGGTTTCGACAACCGCTGAACGAGGTATGGGTGAAGGCGACGCTGCATCAGATCACAGACTCCGGCCATTGGCATCTGGCTCAAGTCCGCTACGACGGGCAGGAGGAGCAGCTTACCTTCAACCTCGAGAACCCTGAAGCTCGCATCGAATTATGGCGAGGCTGGTCGAGCTACTATAAACTCGGGCTGCGATTTCTAAGGATAGCCTGGATAAACCTTCTGGCCAGCCCGGAAATGGCAGGTTTTTTGGCGGGCTTGGTCTTGGTGCGCAACGCGTCGGATGGAACCTTCTCCGCGCCACTGATGTTCTTGCTTTCCCAGTTGATTGCTTTTGCCCTTGGCACCCGGTTTGGTTCCGTGCTGCCACCTGGTTTTGCCGGCGCGGCCATGGCGTTGAGCGTCGTCTACGTGGCGGCCGAAAATTTGCTGCTGAAAGAGATCACTCATCGTGGCTGGATTGGTGCGTTCTTTGGGTTGATCTATGGTTTTGCCTTCGCAGAACTCCTGCAAGCGGCTGGCTTACCACCGAAGGGTACTCTGACAGCGTTGATTTGCTATCAACTGGGAATCGCTCTCGTGGCGGCTGGGCTGGTTGCCTCGACGTTAGTTCTAGCGGCAGGTTTCAAGCGTCTGTCACAGCCACGACATGCGGTTGTTGTCGCTTCCCTGGCATTCATGGCACTGGGGCTTTTTCGGTTTGTGCGCAAGCTATCGTAGCGGTGTTGTGAATTCAGGAGGGCGCGGCTTCCGCCGAGCCGCGTCACGCCTCCGAATACGAAAAGGCCCCGGCGGGAGCCTCGCCCTCCCTGTAGCAACGTGGATCGTAATCTTCTCCCCATCTTCGGCGGGGCTTTGGCGCGATCGAAGTGAGCTCACACCTAATCTCAAGGAGACCGTTATGCGAAGGATACTGCTCGTTATGCTGGCTCATTACCTTCTGCTCGTTCAGTCGCCACTCGACGCCCTTGCGTGGCCCGCTAAAGCAGACAAGGTCGCAAAGTCCCAGGGGGTGAGCTTCAAGCAGGAGGCGGGCAAGATTGAGGTCTCGGTCGACGGTCAACCCTTCACGACTTACTATTTTGAAGGCTTCAACAAGCCTGTCTTCTTTCCACTGCGCGCAGCCTCCGGAACCATTGTGACCCGGGGCTACCCGATGGTGGCGGGCGTAGCTGGAGAGGCGCAGGACCACCCACATCATAAGGGCCTTTGGTTCACCCACGGAGATGTCAATGGCGTGGACTTCTGGTCGGAAAGTGACAAGACTGGAAAGATCGTTCACCGCAGGTTCGCGGCGGTCAAGGGCGGCTCGAAGACTGGTGTGCTGCAATCCGAGAACGATTGGGTGACCCCGGCCGGGGAGACGGTGCTGAAAGAGATTCGCGAGGTCACGATCCATAGTCAACCTGGGGTTCGTGTCATGGACTTCGACCTGAAGGTGACCGCTCTCGCTGGCTCGGTGAAATTTGGCGACACCAAAGAAGGATCCTTCGGTATTCGCCTGGCGCAACCGTTCTCAGACAAGAACGGCGGCCGTATCGAGAATTCTCAGGGGGGCCAAGGCGAGAAGGGCTGCTGGGGAAAGTCCGCGGACTGGGTCGATTACACCACCAAGATCAATGGAGAGCCCGTAGGCGTGGCCATTTTCGATCACCCGACCAGTTTTCGTCACCCGAGCCACTGGCACGTTCGCGGCTATTGTCTTTTCGCGGTGAATCCCTTTGGCCTGCACGATTTCTACAACGACAAAGCCAAAGATGGCAGCCATACCTTGGAGAAGGGACAATCCATGAGTTTTCGCTACCGGATCTACATTCATCCCGGCAACGCGCAAGATGCGAAGATTGGGGACCGGTACAAAGCCTACGCCGACGGCGTGCGGTTTAAGAAGTGAACAATCCACGACCATTGTATTCCCAACCAGCTAGAATCCGGATCCTGGCACGCTCCAATACGACTGGCTTCCGCCTCGCGATTCGCTTGTCTGGAATGGCGACTGGAGCGCGTCTGCAAGGTCTGTCAGTCCCCTACCTCACCAAAATCCGTCATTCCCGCGAAAGCGGGAATCCAGATTATCCAATCAGGGCTCCTATTCCGGCGCAGAGTTCTTTCGCGCGAATGCATTTCGCCTCGGTTGTCTCACTTCACCACGCTCGCTCGTTTTATGAAATCCAGCTTCGGAAACTGGGCACGCAGGTAGCTGTTGCCTTGAGACTGGGCCAGATCCTGCCTTGGACCCCCGCCGCTAGGCGCTCCTTCCCCGTAACCCTTATACAGTTGGTCCACGACCGTCATCCCCTCGACGACTTTGCCGAAAGGCGCGAAGCCTCGACTGTCAAGTTGATTATTGTTATCAAAATTGATGAAGAGTTGTGTCGTGCGCGTGTTGGGGCCGGCCGTTGCAAAAGTGATGGCGCCACGAACGTTGGATTCGCGTGCAGGGTCGTCGTTGATACGCGCCGACTCCCACTTTTCGTTCACCTTCGGGTCACCGTGGATTCCGAACTGTGCCATAAAACCGTCGATGACTCGAAAAAAGGCAACGTCATTGTAATAGCCCATCTTCACCAGATTGTAGAAACGATCGGCACCGAGAGGTGCGGAAGCCCGGGTCACCTCAGCAATGAAAGCGCCCTTGGTCGTTTCGAATTTCACCCGGAACTGGGCTGGAGCTTTTTCCTTGGCTAAAGACGGATTCAGCAACGCCGGATTAGGACCCGCAGGCTTCGGCTTCGGTGTTGCTTTGCCCGGCAATAGCTCCTTAGGTGGGGCCTTCTCCGCTGGCTCGGAAGGCGCGGCCTCTGGCGCACTGGGCGTTGGTTTCACTTCTGGCGGAGCCTCTGGCGGCGGAGCGGTCTTGCTTTGTTCGGCGGGCGGAGGTGCCTGCTGGCCTTCTCGGCTTCCGCTGCACGCGGCCTGAATGACAAGCAGCCCCACCAGTATGAACGCAGCAATGCAATTGGGTCTCGACATATGGTCAGTCTCCTTTGAAGCTACGTCCAGAGCAGTAGGATGCAAAGCTCAAGTCGCTTCGCATTGCGTCCGCAAGCACGCCACAGCAGGCGGGATATTAAACAGGTCAGGCTTCGAAATCAAGAAACTGCGTGGAGATGCCCCGATTCACGACGAAGCCCAGGCTCAGGCGAGCAGCCATCCTCACGCTGCTATGCCAGAGGCGCGAAGAGCGTTCACGAATTCGACTGGGCGTTGCGAGCCGACGAGGAAGCGCTTACCGTTGTGGAGCTCAAACTGGATGCCTTGGTTCCCGCTCACGTTGTAAGCTTTCCCATTCCAACCATAGCGAATGCCCCAGCCGCCATATTCCCCAAGCGGGCTGTAGGTTCTGGCTTCAGAATGCTTGATGGAGTCGACAGGAAATCTCAGGAAAGACCAGTGGAATGGAAAGAAACGAAGGTACAAACCGTCGCTTCGGACCTCGGTCACCAGACGAATGCAGTACAAGAGGACCGGGCAAAGCGACACCCCCAACGAGCCAAGATAAAAGCGGCAGCGCACTCGCTGGACCACCTCCAAGGATCAGTTCTCGGAAGGCACGATACCAGATCACAACCGGCCCTGGGGCAATCAACAGCCAAAGCCACCACTGGCGGAACTGTTGAACCTCGCGAAAAAGCACAGAGTAACTCATGGTGTTACATGAGGGCCTGTTCATTTCGCCGCCGTCAACGCCTCGCGCAACCTGTGGGCGGATTCGGACAGGGAAACCTGCAGATAGCGGGCTTGCTCCCGAGGAGTGCGGCTGAGCGGCGTCTCCAGGCCAGGCTCGACGCGGACGGCAATCAGCACGGGCCCTTCACATTGCAGGGCCAACGCTAGTTGGGCCTGGTAGTCGTCAGGGTCGTCAATTGAAAAAGTCTTCTGGAATCCCGCTGCCCGAGCCATTCCTACGAAGTCTACGAAGCCAGTGCCAGGCACTGGCTGGTTGCCCGTAATCTCATAGGTCCCGTTCTCGACTACGAACAGGACAAAATTGGTGGCGCCCGATTGTACCGCTGTAACCAGGGTTCCCAGCGTCATCAGCATGGAACCGTCCCCGTTCAGGCAAATCACTTTACGCTGGGGCTGGGCTAGGGCGATTCCGAGAGCCAGGTCAGCTGCGTGTCCCATCGCGCTGTCCGCCGAAGCAAAGTCGAGATCGTTGCTTGAGTGTCGTCCCCAGGGACGCACGGTGCCCATCGTGGTGACGACCACTGCATCGTTACGAAGGGCAGCCAAAGGAGCCAACAGTTGTTCTTTAGTAAGCATGGTACGTGAGTCGAGACAACAAAACGAGGCAGCAATGCACTCTTCCAAACCGGTTGGCGTTCAGTTCATATCCTGCGTCACCAGCACAGCCACGGGAGCTGAAAGTTGCTGCGCTTGAGCAAACGCTGCTGAAATCTTTCCAATGTCCTCGTTCGTGTGAAGGAAATCGAACGGCACCCCCCAAGCTCGGAGTGTCGGCTCCGTCATGACTGCAACCGAGTCCAGATCTGGCCGGCTCAGAACCTCAGGGCTGGGATCAGGTGGCGTTTCCAACCGCGCAAATTTAGCATAACCCCTGTAGGTCACGAGACAGACGACGGGAATCCGCATACGAACCAGTGTTCCGCGCAGGCTGTCGCCGCTTTCTAACAGTCCCGTATTTTGAATGAGCACCAGGGGATTCCTACCACCGAGCCAGAGACCGGCCGCCAGTGCAAAAGCCTCGCCTTCGCGCGTCACCGAAAGCAGCCGAATCTCCCCAGACTGTCGGAGCAGAGCCAGCAGAGCAGATGAGGAGTTATCCGGCAGGCTCACCACGTCCGTCACACCGTGCCGGGAAAGAACGTCAAGAACCAATTGAGCTTGGGCCATGAGAGAGCGGTATACCCGGTTGGTGACTTCCAAGTCAAGTTGATGCGGAAAAACCTTGGTTCTGGAGATCAGCCTCGTCGTCGTGCTCGTCCTTAGACAAGAGGCTCAGCATGATCACGAGACCTTGATCTAATCACGTCCTATTCGCGGAGAGTGCTCTTTGGGAACGCTAAGGCGTGCCTGTAGCCACCAAGGTACCCGGAGGCGCCGCTTGAGCGACTGGCGAAAGGAAAGGCAGATCAAAACTGATCGAACGTCCTTCCAGTTGCGGCACCTGATCAAAGCGCCCCTTCTTTAACGATTGAACGGTGAGGGCATGCAACTCCTTGTAGCTGAGCTTCCCCTTTCGCGCGTTGATAGCCGCAGCCAGGTTGTAGGTCAGAGCGCCATTGTAAGTGTTTCCGATATAGGCATCTGCTGAAGTCTGAGTGGAGCGGCAGCCCGTGATCAGCAACTCCGGCATGTTGACGTTGACAATGTCACCGCGCCGGGCAACCGTCCGCAACTCCCTCCTGAGTCCACGGACAGTTCCTCTCAGTCGTCTTCCCGATTCGGTGGCCAGGAGATCCAGCGGGCAAGGGAGGAAGCGCTCGATGCGTTTGGCGTCGGGAGGCTGAATAGCACGCGTGTTTGTGCCCGAATGGCAGCAATCCATGATCACGGTGAAGTTCACTCCAGCGGGCAGCTTATCAAATTCGACCCGCAACCAGTCGTCCAGCAGCGGGTCCAGCCAGTCCAGATCCGTAGGGCAAAGAATCTCGTCCCGAGCATCGGCTTCATCACCGTTCTTGTCTGGGACATTCGAGCCATGTCCGGAATAGTGGAACAACAACACATCGCCCGCTCTGGCTTTGCCAATCAACCGGGTGATCTCCGACTGCATGGCCTTTTTGGTCGCCTGTAGGTCCGTAAGTGTGCGGATGTCCTTATCGGCAAACCCATAGTAGCGGCTCAGGACGGATCTCATGTTCTTCACGTCGTTCACGCATCCCCGCAGGTCCGCGCCGGGGATTTTGTAACGATTGATTCCCACCAGCAAGGCCCTTTTCGCCATTCTCCACTCCTTTCCCTAGGCTTGACTGTACATGAATACGAAGCGTGTGCGGACGCTACCACCGTAACTGGAGAGTGTCAAGACGGTCGGGCAGAAACTGGCATAGTCCTGTCAACAAGGCATCTGAGGTCTGCACCGCTGTGATAATCTCCAACCTCTTTACGGCTATGAGCCCACAGACAAAACAGTCGAACCTTACAGTCCAGTGAATCAAGTCAACTCTGCTTCACCTCCACAGAAGATTCATCGGTACCAGTGCCCCGGGTGCTCGGCAGATCTGGTTTTCGAACCCCGTGACGGCTGCCTCTCTTGCCCCTACTGCGGGCGCAGTGAGCCGATTCCTACCAATGCTGCCGAAATTCAGGAGCGTTCGTACGAAGAATATCTGAAGCTCCGGCCCGAGCAGATGGCACCGATTTCTGCTGCGGCGCTCGAAGTTCAATGCAGCGGATGCGGAACCACAGTCAACTTCGCTCCACCTGAATTGGCGGGAGATTGTCCATTTTGCGCAGCCAAGATTGTCGCGCAACCTCAGGTGGCGCATCCTATGCTCGCTCCCGAGGGTGTGCTGCCTTTCCGTGTCACACAGCGCCAGGCGGCCGACGCGATCAAGGCGTGGCTGTCCTCGCGCTGGTTTGCGCCCAGTGCGCTGGTCCAGTTGGCAAGGCAAGAGCTGGCCAGCAGCGTCTACCTGCCCTTTTGGACCTATGACGCTTACACGACAAGCCATTACAACGGCGAACGGGGTGAATACTACTGGGAAACAGAATCCTACATGGATACCGATAGCCAGGGGCGAACGGTCACCCGCACGCGCCAGGTCCGGAGAACTCGCTGGTATCCCGCGTCTGGAACAGTGGCGCGTTGGTTTGACGACATCCTGATTGCCGCCACCAAATCCGTGTCGCCCGAACGCCTTGCGAGCCTCGAACCCTGGGACGTCGCGGAACTCAAGCCCTACCAGCCAGCGTATCTCGTGGGGCACAAAGCGCAACGTTACCAAGTCGAACTGGGCGATGGATTTGAGCAAGCCAAAGCCATCATGGCACCGGCGATAGAAAGCGATGCCCGGCAGGATATCGGCGGAGACGAACAGCGTGTGCATCAGGTTGCTACGTCTTACTCGGCCATCACCTTCAAACATCTACTTCTACCAGTTTGGATCAGCGCCTACCGGTTTCAAGCAAAGGTCTATCAAGTTTTGGTGAACGCCCGTACGGGCGAAGTACAGGGAGAGAGACCCTATAGTCCGTTGAAGATTGTGGGATTCGTACTGTTATTGATTCTAGCTGGCCTGGTCTTGATCTATCTCTCGAAACAGTAGGACACACAGCTCTCCACCTTTGCGCGGTTCTGACTCCTCAGCGGTAAACCCGTGCGGAGAGAGCGTTCCGCCTGGGTGGAGCGGGCGCGTGGGACCGCCGTCCCCCTGTGCGCGCTTAGTGCCGGGATGAACCGATGTGTCATTTCGCAAGAGAGACAAAGGGGTGCGCCACACGTCTCTCCGAGAAGGGGTCTTACGGGATCGGATGCGATGTCGGCAACGCATTGCCAACCGCGGTGGCGGCTGCGGAACACTCCGGGTGTCCCCAAGCATTGAATAGTGCGTTCTTCTTGGGGCTATTGGAATGGTCCGGGTAAACGATGTTGTCGTCGCCAGTCGCGCTGATACCGCCAGGAACGTGATTCAACCCGAGAGCATGACGCGTCTTCCATGCGACATTGTGGTCGGCGCAAGAGCTGTCGCCGCTCACTCCCAGTCCTCCCACCAGTTGTCCCGCCGCGTTGTACAGGGCCAACCCGCCGCCGAACACGTTGACTCCACCAATCTTCTTGTTGACCAAAGGATCGACGTCCGTTCCGTAACTAGCAGAGGGGCCTGCGTAAGCGTTGTCAGTGTGAACAGGATTGCTGTGCTGCAGGCCGAAAAGGCTCCCTCCAGGTTGGACCGCAGTGAATAGATTTGCCGTGGAGAGTGCGAGCCCCGGCAGGCTGAAGGCATTGGCGGTGTTAGCCTTCTGCGCCGAAATCACCCGGCTGCCTGGCCACTGGTCGCCGCGTCCCTGGCCGGTGAAGACGACCCCGCAAACAACGCCATCACGGTTCACGACTGTGGCCCACATCTGAAGATTAAATCCTCCATTTCCCGAAGGAGGCGTTCCGGTGGCCGTTTTCAATGCGGCCTGTAACTGTGCGAACGTCGGCAGAGCGCCGCAGCCGAGTTCCTGGGTGAAGGCCGTGGAGCTGCCGCACAATAGGGCGGCAAGACAAGTGATGCAGAGGATGGTGTTGCGACTTCTCATTGTTTGTCTCCTTTCTGACTTTGACGCGCAATGCCAGACCGACCAACGTTTGCGAGGTCTGATTGTGGGCTGCCTGCGCGGGCTGGTCTCGACCAATTCTAAACGTCCTAAGGCATCCAATAACGCATTATCACAGAACTCAATGCAGTTCTAGCAACGAGAAGGCAGGGTAGTGACTCATTTTGACTTCATACTCAAGGTAGATGTCTAATAGTGCAATTGCAAAAGGACAAGAGTTGCAGCCCGATGAAACAAAGAACCAAGCTCGCGATCTTGATCACGCTAGTTTACCTTAGCCTCTCAATTGTTGCGGCTGCCCAACAACAAGAAGGCGAACCACGCTGGAGCGCCAAAATCATCAAGGTATCACCGCCCGACTTGGTAAAAATCCGCAAGCCTAACGAAGTGGAGAGGAATGATGCCCCTGGTGAAAATCGACAGTGGCTGGTTATTAGATGTGGAGTTGACGGCTGAACCAAGATCAGTGATGAATACTGAGGAAATCGGCCTTGTGGATGAAGAATTGCGCTCGTTCCCAGCCATCGGTAGAGACTAGGGGCGCGACATCTTCGTGTTGTTTGCCGAGATACCAGCGGGACTCGGAGTCGCGAGGAACCCCATGCATAGGAAGGAAGTAATCCTTCTCAGTGAGTTACCATACACCAGCAAGACCAAGCTGATTGCTCAATCGGGGTTGCCCTCGGAGATGTCTCTTCTATTCAAAATAGAACCAGAGACTAAGCTCCGACACTTTCAGATGGGGAACAATTTGAAAGTTTTGATGCCGCCTCAATAAACCGCTGTTTCGACTTTCTCCTTCCAATGAATCTGCGATCATGCAACGCGGCTCTCTTGGATTCAAAATGAGTCACTACCGAAGGCAGCTATCGATGCTGCTGATCCCCCCGCCAAACTGTCCTCAATCGACGCAGCGTGGCGCTGCCTGAATATTTGATCAAATTTTCTTTGCTCTTATCAGGAGCGATATTTCAGTAAACTGCGGCGACGCGACCAGTCCTCTCTGGGAGTGATCTCAATCAGGAGAATAGACAATGAAACTCTGGCCGATCCACCATCGTATGCAACAGGCCCTATTGTTGCTATTGCTGCTTGCCAGTGCGATCAAAGCGGCGGCACCACAGCAGCGCTACGAACTGCTGCTCAAAGGTGGCCACGTTATCGATCCTCAGAATGGTATCGACGGTCTGAAGGACGTGGCCATTTCGCAGGGCAAGATTGCAGCAGTTGCGGATGCGATCTCCGTATCGCAGGCAGAGAAAGTGGTCAACGTGTCGGGGCTGTATGTCGTCCCCGGCCTCATCGACCTCCACACGCACCTCTACGCCACCTCTGGCATGCCGGGCGCCTGGGCTGGAGATAGCAGCGTTCTGCCCGATGGCTTCAGCTTTCGAACGGGCGCAACCACGCTGGTGGATGCGGGAAGCTCCGGTTGGAGGAATTTTGAAGACTTCCGGCTGCGTGTGATCGATCGCGCCGCTACGCGAGTATTCGCGCTGTTGAATATCGTCGGCATGGGAATGCCAACCGACGTGCCTGAACAGAACGTTCACGACATGGATCCGAAGGTCACGGCAGAGATGGCACGAAAACACAAAGACGTCGTCGTGGGAATCAAGTCGGCTCACTACCAGGGTCCGGAATGGGTTTCGGTGGAGCGGGCTGTGGAAGCTGGCACCCTCGCAAACATCCCCGTGATGGTGGACTTCGGCTACTTCATGGTGGAGCGTCCCTTCTATCGTCTAGTCACTGAAAAGCTCCGACCTGGAGATATGGCCACACACATGTATCGGGCACCTGTACCTTATGTGGACAAGAACGGAAAGCTGTTGAAGTATCTGGAAGCGGCGCGCAAGCGTGGCGTGAAGTTTGATGTCGGGCACGGCGGTGGGAGCTTTGTGTTTCGCAACGCTGCTCCCAGTGTGCAACAAGGTTTCTATCCGGACTCCATCTCGACCGATCTTCACACCGGAAGCATGAACGGCGGCATGATGGACATGGCAACAACGATGTCGAAAATGTTGGTGCTGGGCGTTCCCCTGAAAGAAGTGATTCGGGAATCCACGATCAACCCGGCCGTGAACATCAAGCATCCCGAATTGGGACATCTTACAGTTGGGGCGGTCGCGGATGTCGCGGTGTTCAACGTGATGACCGGAAAGTTTGCGTACGCCGATGCATCCAATGGACGAGCGGAAGGGACGCAGCGCCTATTCTGCGAACTCACAGTTAAAGGCGGGAAGATCGTGTGGGATTGGAATGCACGTGGGGCGCAGGATTACCGGAAGTTGGGTGACCGTTATGGCATTCGTGAGGTTGACCACATCGTTCTTCCGAAGGAGTAATTGTCAAGCGTCGCTGCGCCTTTCAGACCGGTGCTTCAGCAGCCAGGCTTGGCTATTGATGCCAGGTTCTTCGCTATGAGGCTCCAGCCGTTTGTAGCTCCCGTTGCTCTCCATTTCTCTGGCTTGGCTGTTGTCCGCCAGATAAGTGGCCAGCACTTCGTCTCTCAGGTACTGAACCAGCTTGGGGCTCTCCACAGGAAATAGCGCTTCGACGCGGTGATTCAGGTTGCGTGGCATGAGGTCGGCGCTGCCCAGATAAACTTCCTCCTGGCCACCGTTGCGAAAATAGAAGATGCGGCTGTGCTCGAGGAATCGACCCACAATGCTCACCACGCGGATGTTTTCGCTGATGCCCTCCAGCCCGGGGCGCAGGCAACAGATGCCTCGAACAATGAGGTCCATGTGCACGCCTGCTTGTGACGCTTGATACAGCAGACGGATGATGGACTTGTCCATGAGAGAATTCATCTTGAGAATCAGGTGTCCGCGCCGTCCCTGTTTCTGGTGATCCATTTCGCGACGAATCAGTCCTTCCAGCCGGTCGCGAAGATTGATCGGTGCGACGAGCAACTTTCGATAACTGATCTTGGCCGAATAGCCGGTGAGATAGTTGAACAGGTCGGTGGCGTCTGCGCCGATTTCGTCGTCGCTCGTAAAGTAACCCAGATCGGTATAGACCTGCGCGGTAACCGGATTGTAGTTGCCGGTTGACATGTGGACGTAGCGGCGAATGCTGCCGCCCTCTCGTCGAACCACGAGAGCGATCTTGCAGTGCGTCTTGAGCCCCACGAGTCCGTAAACGACATGGACGCCTTCACGTTCCAGAGCTCTGGCCCAGTGAATGTTGCTCTCTTCGTCAAAGCGGGCTTTCAATTCCACTAACACAGCGACCTGCTTGCCATTCTCGAGGGCTTTGAGCAGTGCCTCGACGATCGGAGAATTGCGACCAATTCGATAGAGCGTCATCTTGATGGCCAGCACATCGGGATCGACGGCTGCACCTCTGAGGAAATCCACCACGGGCTTAAATGAATCGAACGGGTGGTGCAACAGAATCGGCTCACGACGAATGTTGGAGAACCACTCACTTTGCTCAAACCTCGAATCGAGCGTTGATGGGATAACGGCTAGGAATGAAGGATCTTTCAGGTCATGACGATTGATCGCGTACAGGTCCATGAGACGGCTGATGGCGAGCGGACCCTCAAAGGAATACACATCCTGGGGACTGACTTCCAGGTTGCTCGTCAGGATTTCCAGCATCGAAGCCGGCATGCCGGGATTCAATGTCAGACGCACGGCAATTCCAAAACGCCGTTGCCTCACGCTTTCCTCGATAGTCTCCAGCAGATCGTCTGCTTCCAACTCCTGAATCACCATGTCGGCGTTACGAGTCACACGGAACGGGTGTGCCTCCAACACCTCCATGCCGGGAAACAACGTTTTCAGGTTGGCAACAATCACCTCATCCAACCAGACAAACGAATATCGCATAGGGCCGGAATCGTCTTCGACTTCAGCCGGTTTGAGAGCGACCAGTTGAGGGAGCGTGCCGGGGATCTTGACCCGTGCAAAATGCTCCTCTCCAGAAGCGTCTCGGATCAAAATGGCCAGGTTGAGACTCAAGTTGGAAATATGAGGAAATGGCCGCCCTGGATCGAAAGCGAGCGGCGTGAGTACAGGAAAAACGGACTCTTCGAAATAGCGCCTCGTCTCGCCGCGTTGGGCCTCGTTCAACTGCCCGTAGTCGAGGATGGAGATACCCGTTTGTGCAAGCGCCGGTCGGAGCACCGTCAGAAAATGCACTCTCGCCTGGGCAATCAGCTTTGAGGCCTTGGCCCGCACCGCGGCTAACTGGGCGGCCGGAGTCAGACCATCAAACGAGCTGTCGTGAACCCCGGCAGCAATCTGCTGCTTCAGACCGGCAACGCGCACCATGAAAAACTCGTCCAGGTTAGAGCCCAAGATCGCGAGAAACTTCACCCTCTCCAACAGCGGGTTCCGTTCATCCTGGGCTTCTTCCAGAACTCGGTACTGAAACTCGAGCAGGCTGAGCTCCCGATTGATGTAGTACTCAGGGCTGTCCAGATCGATTGGAGCTTTTTGCTCCAGGTCGAGCGGCACGGTGGACTCGGACATGACTTGATCTCCAAAATCGGAAGGACTAGTGGCTCTTTAGCATTCTAGCGCATCCACTCAGCCACGGGAAAGCACCTGGCACGGATTTCCGCAGTTGGCGAGAAGGATCGTCATCGCGGCTACTTTCTCGAAGCACTCTGAGGTTTGAATTCGACCACTGCCGAAACAACAGGGCCTTCTACGCCGGCCAGGTTTTGTGTCCTGGCCTCGAACCGGTTTTCTCCAGGCTGGAGCGTCCAGCGGGTCCGGTCGCCGGAGAGAGGTTTCCAGGAGCCGCCGCCAATGCGGGTGAGATAGATCTTGAAATTCGGCGTGGCGCTGCGACGCTGGATCTCAAAGGTATCCGGCGCTACTTGGCGCGCCCGCAGATCTGGCACACCTGGTGTCCATTCGATCTGCTGGCGGCTGCCAGTCGGAATGAATGCGTGCGCAGCATAGGCCCAGTGCTTCACAAGCTTGCCTTCGTTTGTCGCGCGGTACCAGGTTGTGTTCCGAAACGCTTCGTTGTCGAAAACAAGGAGCCGACTCCCGCCACTCCAGTGCGGCTCAGTGAGCAGATAGTAGGACGCCCACCAGTAACTTCGGATGGTTCCCTCCGGAGCATCGGGTTTGTCCATAGGCACCGGATGGCGTTCAACGCCCTCCATTTTCACAACCCCTTTACCGCCATCGGCACGGACTGCCTCGTGGAGCTCCAGCGCTGAAAGCGGAATGCCATTCCGTTCGAAGTGGATGTCGTATTTTGCATCCAGCATGACCCATTTTGCGTAGTCATTCGACCAGACCTCATTGACACCATGGTGAATGCTGCGACTCAGATCCTCGTGATTGCGGTCGACTCCAAGGTCACGAGCGACGTAGCCCATCGAGACCAAAACGGCGTGCTGCACAGTCAGGGAATGCGAACAATGGAAGCCTGCCCCGGCCTTTGCTTTCTCGAGGATGGCAAAGGCGTCTCCACCCTCCTTCTGATCGTTGTCGATCGGCCACCGGGTGTGGACCCAGTGCCGGAGCTTCAACAGTCGTCGGAACTCGTTGGGTTCACCTGCAACAACTTTCTCCAAGCCATACTCGTCGCGAAGTCGTTTCAAGCGCGGATTGTGGTAGTCCTCGATTGCAGCGAATATCTCCGGAGCATGAAACGCAGGGCCGCATACCGTCGCTCGTACGATCGCCTCCGACGCTGCCTCGACCTGCATCGGTCTGCTGTTGGCAGACGAAGTACCTGTGGAAGTTTGGAAATGTGATAGTGCGGGCTGAGACAGAGGCTGGAGTCCTATTCCTGCCATCGCCGTGGCACTCAGTGCGACCGCAATTCCAGCAACAAGCCGCTTCATGGTCGTTTGCCTCCCAAAAACCCCTCGATGGATCCAGCAGCTGCCAATGAACAGCTCCGCTGAGTTCTCGCCGCGTCAAATCCAACCAGCAACGAACCCAACCATCCGGCAGCAAGAGGATGGGGGCGAGAGCCACTACACGTGTCATCATCTTATCTCACTCCGATGGGAGGAACGAAGTTCTCTCAGTTCGAACGCGAGGCAGGACCAAGCTTGCGATTGCGTTACACTCTCTTCTGACTGAACCGAGATACTGCGCGTCCTTGCTGCGAATTGGAGTATTTCCGTTGTGAAAGTAGGAGATTGCAATCTCGATTGTTGGTTCTCCAGGTTGACTTGATCGAAGTTGGAGGTTTCCATGAGACGAAGAATTCTGACCACGATTTTTCTCGGAGGTTTTGCCCTCACCGGCTGTGCTCGCAGGATGGAGCTTTCTTCAGGAAAGTTCGTTGACCTCACCCACTCATTTGACGAGCAGACCATCTATTGGCCGACTGAGAAGGGGTTTGTACTTGAGAGAGGCCCGGCTGGCGTCACAGAAAAAGGGTACTATTACACAGCCAACCGTTTTTGTTCTGCCGAGCATGGCGGCACCCACATCGACGCACCCATTCACTTTTTCCAGGGCCACAACACTCTGGACACGATACCGCTTCGACAACTCATCGGTCGCGCCGTCTTGATCGATGTACGCATGAAGTGCGCAGAGAACCCGAACTACCAGATAGTGGTTGATGACCTCGTTCAGTGGGAGAGCAGGCACAACGAACGGCTCGATGAAGCCATCCTGCTATTGAGGACAGGGTTCGCAGCCTTTTGGCCCAGCCCAGCGAAGTATTTGGGAACCGAGGCGCGAGGACCCGAGGCGGTGGCGAAGTTGCATTTTCCTGGCCTGCACCCAGACGCTGCAAAGTGGCTCGCCCAGAATCGGTCAGTGCGGGCGGTGGGTATTGACACCGCGAGCATTGACTTTGGTCAATCGACTCATTTTCAGAGTCATGTCGGCTTGTTTGAGAAGAACATTCCGGCCCTCGAGAACGTCGCCAACCTGGATCAGCTTCCGGAAACCGGGTTTGTCGTGCTAGCCCTGCCGATGAAGATCCGCGGTGGAAGCGGTGGCCCCGTTCGAATCGTGGCGGTACTGAACCCGTGAACGTGGTCCCTCACTCTTCGGCCGGCTCTTTTTGGCGTACGCCAGCAAATTTCGGGCTGAAGAATTCAAGATCGTGCCAGAATACAGTCGCTGTGCTGTCGAGAAAGGAACAAATCTCTTGTCGAATCCGCTGGATGAACTTGTGAGTGTGAACGAGAATGGCCGTCCCGCTTGGGTGGTTGATCCACTTCCCGATCCCAAGAAGCGGCGCCGAATTCTGCTGCAGGTGCTGCTGTTTCTGCTGACCATCCTGAGCACTGCCATGACGGGTGGATGGGCGTACTCAGCTACTCTCATTCTCATTTTGCTGTTTCATGAGATGGGACATTACTTTGCCGCGCGCTACTATGGTGTTCCGGCAACACTTCCTTACTTTATCCCCTTTCCGCTGTCAATTTTGGGAACCTTCGGCGCTGTCATCAAAATGCAAGGCGTCATCCCGAACCGACGGGCGCTCTTCGATATTGGGATCATGGGTCCAGCCATGGGTTTGGTGGTGGCGCTGCCAGCCACGGTGGTAGGCATTGCAATGTCGCAAGTGATTCAGGTGGATCAGCTTCCCAAAGGTACACTCGGACTGGGTGACTCGATTCTTTTTTCCTTAATCGCCGACTGGGTCCACGGACCACTACCGAAGGGTCACGACCTTCTGTTGCACCCGATTGGCTTTGCCGGTTGGGCAGGACTGCTTGTGACGGCAATTAATCTGTTGCCGATGGGCCAATTGGATGGCGGACACGTTATCTATGCCCTTTTTCAGCGGAAGAGTGTCTTCATCTACAGGCTGGTGTTCTTCTCTCTTGCAGCGTTTACGGTCATCGCCCGCCAACCTCAATGGATTGCTTTCCTGGCGCTGACTTTTTTTCTCATTCGCCTCAAACATCCGCCAACGATGAATGAAGACGTTCCCATTGGTCGGGGCCGTTTCGCATTTGGGATTGCCGCTATGTTGTTTTTTGTCATTACCTTCCCGCCCAATCCAATCAAGCTGGATTTTTGACGCTGCCTGGTTCGACTCCCATAGGAGTTTTCATGCTGCGTTGCGGCGCCACGTTTGATGAAAATTGCGCCCCCCTTTGGGACAAGGGGGACTTCAGGGGGGTTGAACGCGGGAACAAACCCTCTTCGGCGCTGCGACGAAGGGGATTTTCACGACATTCCCGCCAAGCGAAGCGCGAGCTGAAATCCAGTCATCCAAGGAACCACGATCTGGACTGGCGAGGGTGCAGGTTTAGCCTCTCCCCGCCGCCTGATTTCTATGGCAGACGTCCCGGCTGCGTTCAGAAACCCATGGATCTATTTGGTAGCTGGAACTGGCTGGAGTTTTGCAAGATCATGTGAGAAGAAAAGTCCGGAAAGATAGCAACTGCAGACATGCCAGGCGCATCCATCTCTCCATCCACTCGTGGCTTTTGGTGCAACCGGGGGGCTCCGCCATGAAGAGAAGACTGGTTGTAACAGCCGTTTATTGCCTGACGGCGGTTGGGTTGTTAAGTTCTTCTATTCGCGCGCAATCGACTTCAGCCGCAAACTCTTCCACCGCGTCTGTGGCACCTGTTTCTCCAGATCTGACGGTCACCCCTGGGGAAAAACTGGTGCTTCAACTGGATACGCCTCTGCACACCCGATCCACCCGCGACGGCGACCGGGCCTATTTCAAAACTTCCGACGAGGTGATGGCGGGAGGCGTCATCGCCATTCCGAGAGGAAGTGAAGTTCGCGCCACAGTGACCCAGGTGCGGCGACCTGGCCGGCTGACTGGGCGCGCTGAGATGCGCTTGCGGTTTGATGACGTGCGCCTCCCCGACGGAACAATCCTGCCTTTGCAGGCAAGCGTCGTGCGAGCTGGCTACACCGACATCAAAACCTCAAAAGAAGGTGACCAAACCTTGAAGGGCGATGGCGGAAATGGGTCGAGCATCGCCATTGTGGGCCAGGGAGGGTTGCAGGGAGCCATCCTGGGTGCAAGCCTCGGCGGTGGCAAGGGAGCCTTGTATGGTGGTGCCACCGGAGCGGCCATTGGGTTGGCGTCTGTGATGCTTCAGCGAGGGCCTGATCTTGATCTGCCGAGAGACATGCTATTCGAACTGAAGTTTGACCGGGCTTTCCAAGTGCCCGCCGCCGTTGCTCAACGTGCCGTCCAGATTGCGCGGTCGGTTCCCGCAGGACCGCCAGTAAGTTCGACGGGAAGTTATCCCGCTCCGGTTGACAACTTCCCATCGGATCGCGGTGCAGCCCCCGTGCCTGACTTCAGCCAAGACAACGAACCCGTACCCCCGCCAGCCGAAACCGGAACCGTGGATGTGGCAACGGCCGGACGCACCACACCTCCAGTGGTCCTCCCACCGGCGGGAACGTCGGGGAATTCGCAGCCAACCGTTGAGGATACGAGCGGTGCCGACGATTTCAAGCTGAAGGTTGATGTTCAACTGGTGATGGTGGACGCTACCGTACGTGACCGGTCAGGTCGGCCGATGGAAACGCTTCGCCGAGAAGACTTTCGTGTTTTTGAGAATGGCTTGGAACAAACCATTCAATCGTTTTCGAGAGACGAGTACCCCCTGGCGGTTGCTCTAGTTGTGGACCGCAGTGGGAGCGTTGCTCCCTACATGAACGAATTGCGCCAGGCCGCCTATCGCGCTCTGCACCAGCTCAAACGAGGGGACCAGGTCTGTCTTTTCACGTTTGCCGGCGAAGTACAGCGGTTGGAAGACCTGACGACGGACCGCCAAAGGATCGCAAATCGCATCGGCACCATTCAGGCCGGGGGCGGAACCAATATCGTCGATGGGTTGTTCGACGCGGTCTATTACCTCAGCCTGGTGGCTCGCGATCGCCGTCGCGTGGTTATTTTGGTCTCTGATAACGAAAACACCACACGGCCACGCTCCAGTCAGAATGAAGTCATTCGTCTGGCGATGGAATCGGAAACTGTGATCTACAGCGTCAAGACAGTAGGCGAGGGGACGCCGCTGACGATGCGCGTTCCGGTTTGGGTAGGCAGCCTGGGCAAGGACGACCTGGTTGGAAAAATCACGCACGAAACCGGTGGCGAAATCATCGACGCAGGAAGCACCGGCTCGCTCGATTCCGCCTTCGCCACCGCTATCATGCGACTGAAGCTACGCTATACGCTGGGCTACAACTCGCCGAACGCTGCTAAAGACGGGTCCTTCCGAAAAATCGACGTTCGGCTAACAGAGCGATACGGGCGTCCGGATTCGGACTACAGCGTCAGCGCTCGCCGAGGGTACTACTCGCAGACCGAAAGAGTTGCCCGCGCCAATCCTTGATCAACGCTCTTAGTCCTGCGGTTGCGTCTGATGGAGATCTTTCGCCCCCCTTGAGAGAGCAACCACAAGGGGTATTGGTGCAATTCATCCTGCAGGAAGCAGCTCGATTCCTCTCCGCTGATTTCTCATCCCATTTCGGTCCATCCACAACAGCTTGTGATGCATGAGCCCGACAACTATAATGCCCAGGATCACCATCGCCCATCAGAGGCAGTGGTTCAATCTTGCCTGTTCGTGCCCCTCGCGAACCTGTTGCGCGTGATGGACATGAACGAAGCAGGGTTCGCGTCCTCCTCGTTGCAATTTCCCGATTGTCAGTAACGAGCCCAGGGGACCACAACCAGAAGATATTCAATAGGAGCAATCATGGAACGAGAGAATTGTGACATTGGTCTGATCGGGCTGGCGGTGATGGGACAGAACCTGGTGTTGAACATGAACGACCATGGCTACCGCGTGGCCGTGTTCAACCGCACGGTTTCGAAAGTGGATGAGTTCATCCACAATGAAGCCGCTGGAACGCGTGTCGTGGGTACGCACTCCATCGAAGAATTCGTCCAGGCCCTAAAGCGGCCGCGTCGCACCATGCTGATGGTCAAAGCAGGCGCTACGGTTGATGACATGATCGTCCAACTGCTCCCCCATCTTGAAAGGGGCGATATCCTCATCGATGGTGGCAACTCGCATTACCCGGACACGAATCGCCGTACCAAGGAACTTGCCGAAAAGGGAATCCTCTTCATCGGAACGGGCGTATCGGGTGGTGAAGAAGGAGCGCGACACGGTCCGTCCATCATGCCGGGTGGAAATCCTGCTGCGTGGCCCCATGTGAAGGAAATTTTTCAATCGATCGCCGCCAAAGTGGAAGACGGGTCGCCTTGTTGCGACTGGGTGGGCGAAGAGGGCGCCGGCCACTATGTAAAGATGGTGCACAACGGGATTGAGTACGGCGACATGCAGCTCATCTGCGAAGCCTATCACTTGCTGCACGAAGGGCTGGGGCTGAGCGCCGATGAACTGCATGAGGTCTTCGCAGACTGGAATCGCGGCGAACTCGACAGCTACCTGATTGAGATCACGGCCGAGATCTTCAAGAAGAAGGATGACGACGGTGCACCGCTGATCGACAAGATCCTTGACGCGGCAGGTCAGAAAGGAACTGGAAAGTGGACGGGCATCAGCGCTCTGGAGTTGGGAACCCCGGTAACGTTGATCGGCGAGGCGGTATTTGCCCGTTGTCTGTCTGCGCTGAAGGACGAACGTGTCAAGGCCGCAACGGTTCTGACCGGCCCGAAACCAGTCGTCTCCGCCGATCGCACCGCCTTCATCGAAGAGGTTCGTCGCGCGCTGTATTGTTCCAAGATGATTTCTTACGCCCAGGGCTACATGCTGCTGCGCGAAGCGGCGAAGGATCAGAAGTGGAACCTGAATTTTGGCGGGATCGCTCTGATGTGGCGTGGCGGCTGCATCATTCGCAGCCGATTTTTGGGCAAGATCAAAGAGGCTTATGACAAGAACCCGCAGCTCAACAATCTGCTTCTGGACGATTTCTTTAGCAAACTGCTGAACGATTATCAGGCGTTCTGGCGGCGCGCCATCGTCCATGCCATTGAAGCAGGCGTCCCGACCCCGGCGTTCTCGACGGCACTATCCTTCTTCGACGGCTACCGCACTGGCCGCCTGCCTGCCAACCTGCTTCAAGCACAACGCGACTTCTTCGGAGCTCACACGTACGAACGTGTGGACAAGCCGCGCGGAGAGTTCTTCCACACCAACTGGACCGGCCGCGGCGGCCGCGTGGCTTCGGGAACCTACAATGTGTGAGGATTCGTTGATCTTGAGCTAGAGCTTGATCCGACAGAGAAGAAGGTGGAGGCGGATTCCAGCCGCTTGTTCTCTGGCCCAAGGCCAGAGGTTTGTCCCCTTGGCAAGGGAATCTTTGAAGAAGCTTCGCAGAGTATGAGATTTCTACTAGGCAGTGTTCTACTTCTGGCTACTCTTGGCGTTGGCTCTCAACCAGCCCAGGCGAAAGAAAAAAAACTCAAAGAGCCACCAACATATTTCAACACAAGAAGCTTTCAATCGAGTTGTGATGCCATTTGGTCTGCCGCGATGCCATTGCTGACAGAGGTCGGTTTAGCGCCCCAATCTATGGATCGGCAGGGGGGGTTTGCATCGTTGAGATGGGCTAAGGGGCAGAACGTGGGCTTGGGAAAGAAGGAAGATATTAAGAGGTTTACGACCGGATACTCCGGATTATGGAACAGCTATGAAGTCTTCCGAATTGAAACCGGCACCCTGCTGGCGACTCAAGAAACGATGGGTTGCCGAGTGCAATTGAAACTGTCTTTCACGGCTCTGCAGCGGAACGCATCAACCGGAGATCAGTGGTATGCCCTCGAATCGAACAATCTTCTAGAGCAGACACTTCTGGACATGATCGGCCAACTGGCTCTGCGCAATCCTGGGACAACTCAGTCAGTGGTTGGATCCACCGCACCGGCTTTGCCAGCAATGGTTTCAATTGCCTCGAATCCGACAGGTGGTGACATTGAAATTGACGGCAAGTTTGTCGGGAGCACGCCCTCAAAGTTTGAATTGACGCCAGGGAAGCACCAGATAAACGTTAAGAAGTCAGGCCATCGTGACTGGCATCGGATTCTGGATTTACTCGCCGGCGCAAATATCGCATTGGCCGCTGAGTTAATCGCTGGCGAGAATGAAAAGCCGCCTGTGGTGCCTGGGGCCATTGCCCCTACTGCTTTGCCACCCACGAAGTCGCCATCTTCCGTTGAAACCGTCAGCCAACCAGCGGCTGTTGTTCAGGCGACTCCGTCAGTAATCAAGAGCGACTCTGTGAAAATTGTCTGCTCTGCTAAGTTCTCTGCGGTGCCTTTCTCGTCTTCGCGTCCAGAGCGCAAGACGTTGGCCTGTGGTGAAGAAGTTGCGATCGTGAGCCAAAGTGGTCAGTGGACCAAGGTCAAGACGAAGGATGGAGTCGAAGGAAACGTGGCAACGCGGTTTCTGGGGAACTGATAGTTCTCTAGCATTGCGTTTATGGTTCCCCTTGCACACTTGCAATCAAGAAAAAGAATGGGTAAGCTGCCCCTCATCGCTGGGGGTCGTTCAATCAAAGGGTTTGGTTGCACAACCAAAAGGCCTATCGAAGATAATTCATTTGTCTTTAAGCATCTATACAAAGCGGGAGTAATTCAGCGGTAGAATGCCAGCTTCCCAAGCTGGACGTCGCGGGTTCGATCCCCGTCTCCCGCTCCATCTTTTCAACAACTTAGGAGAAACTCCAAAGACGCTGTGCTCCAAAATGCTCCAATTAGAGATTTCCCAGCGCAAATTCCAGTGAATTGACTGCTTTCTTCCTCCTTCCTAAGCCTGTTTTCGTGTAGACATTCTGATTCACGTCCACTGTGTGACCCAACTGGTCGGCGACGACTTTTGGGTGGACGTTCAGGTCATTCAGCAACGCAGGCACACTGCCAGCGGCTGGGTGCTGCCGGAGCTGCCGAACGTCAGGATCTGGACGAACTTTGCGCCGAGGTTTTGTCCGAATTGATTCACCGCCTGCGGCAAGTAAAAGCCAGCGCCGGCACTGAAACCATCCAGGGCTTTTCCGGCTATACATCGGCCATTGCCACATCAAGTCTGGTTGTGCTGTATGACGGAATGGAACGAATCCCAACGCCAATTCCGCAAGACTCCAACCCTCGAAAAAATCGGCCGACTCCCGGATGATTTCTTGAAGAGCGGATCAAGCAGAGACCGGCGACTACGGCAGCGGAGCGAACGTCATCGTGCCGGCGTCATGTAAACCGGCGCGGCCCTGCCTAGCCTGCCCAAAATGTTGCGCGTCGTTCGTCAGTGAATGACAAAGCCGAGTGACAACCGAACGTGATCGCGCCAGCCGCGAGGGTCTATTGAGTTGCCTCCAGCATAAACTGGATTGTAGTCAGCCGTGACGCGGAGGCTGAATCGGTTTGAAGCCTTCACGTCAAAACCGCCGCCGAGCGCCAAGGCGACTCCCGTATCAGAAACCTGAACGTTGCTAGTGCCAGCGGGAAACGTAATCTTGACCTCGCCTCGGCTCACCCCGACTCCGATCAGGGTATACGCCAGCGGCGTCACCCGGCTACGATTCCGCGCTTTGAATTCCGGTCCGATCAGGAAATTGAATAAGCGGTGCTCGAATTGGTAGTCGCCGTTGATGGGTGAAGTTTGAGTAAACGGCCGACCGAAACTGCCGCGCCCGCGGTTAGTCCCGAAGTGGGCGGAGAAGTCGCCTTTGATCCCCCAACGCCGACTCAGATTCCTGGCCAAGGAAGTCTCAAGGCCCGTATTGGATCCGTAGAAGGTCAAAATCCTGCCGTCATCCTTGTTCCCATCGCCGAGAGCGGAATAACCGGCGAACCACTCGAAGCGGGGATAGTCATCCGGGCGGCTTTGTTGCGCGAAGGCGAGCGGCGCGCAGACAAAAAATAAAGCTATCAAAAACAGCATTCGACGCATCACAAAATCTCCTTTTCCATGTTCTGGAGGTGCCAGGGGTTGAACCGGCTTCGGCCTAAGAGAAGTTTGTTTTACTGCTTGAATCCGCTTAGACTGCCTTGCATCCACTCTAAGTCTTAGTCGAAATTGAGTCATGATCGAAAGCTGATGTTTTCGCGCGTTTTGTGATGAAGCTATGAAAACCCATCAATTTCCGGTCTTTCTTTTTGATGATGTTGAGGTTGTGCCTCAGACGCTCAACATTTTGAAGGCTGGCAGAGAGATTGAGATTGAGCCGAAGGCTTTCAAGGTGTTGCTGTTTTTGATCGAGAACCGAGGGAGGTTGATTGAGAAGAACGAACTGCTGGACGCCATCTGGACAGATTCGCATGTCACGGAGAACGCCCTGACGCGGGAGATTGCCCAACTACGCAAGCTGCTCGGCGATGACCCGAAAACCGCCCGCTACATCCAGACCGTGCATACGCGCGGCTATCGGTTCATCGCGGAGGTGACAGTAAAAAATGGTCGGGAAACAAACGACAGCGCAGAACTAGATCGAGTTGGAGTCGAAGAGCCAGGTAAGAGTGATGAGAGCGCCTCACCAGTCACGACACCTATCGTCACCGCCCAACAAACAGAAACCAAGCCAAGATTTCGGCATTCGGTCTCGGCCAGAATTCTCGCGCTGGCTGGCGCGCTCGGTGTGCTCTTCATAGCTGCAACCTTCGCTTGGAAGATTTATACGAAGCCAGCTTCTTTACCTGCTACTGCCCCGCTGAAGATTGCACAAGTCACCTCTTGGCCGGGCTTGGATGTTAATCCGACATTTTCGCCCGATGGGCATGCAGTGGCGTACAGTTCCGATCACGGCGGAAGTTTCGAGATTTATCTCAAGCCACTCGCGCCCGGCGGGCGTGAAATTCAACTCACGGCGGACGGCGGGCAGAATTTCGACCCGGCGTGGTCACCCGATGGAGAGCGCATCGCGTACTACTCAAGGAAGCGCGGCGGCATTTGGGTCATGCCCGCGCTCGGCGGCGTAGCCAAACAACTGACGACGTTCGGCGCTCATCCTGCTTGGTCGCGCGATGGCCGGATGATTGCGTTTCAGTCAGCCTCAACTCCCGATCTAGGCGCATCCGCGATGGGATCATCAACGATTTGCATTGTTTCTTCGCAAGGCGGCTCACCGCAGTCGCTCACGCGCCACGATTATCCGGCAGGCTCGCATTTTTCGCCCTCCTGGTCGCCCGATGGAAAACGCATCGCGTTCCTCAACTTCAATACGGGTTCACCGCAAGTCTGGACGATCTCCGGCGCGGGAGACGGATTGAAGCAAATCACTCAGCTAGACACTGGGGACAAAATCTCTCCCTTTTACTCTCCTGATGGAGAGAGCATTTACTTCGCTGTCGGCTTTGTGCTCTGGAAAGTCAACGTCTCACCTCAGAGCGGTGAACCGGCCGGTAAAGCCGTCAAGGTGGCGGATCTTGGTTCCACCGCGATCCGTCATGCGACGCTTTCGGCGGACGGCAGGAAGCTGGCTTACAGCGCCTGGACAGAGGCCAACAACTTGTGGGAAGTCTCTCTCTCTCCCGCCACGCAGGAAGCGATAGCCGCCCCCGCCGCGCTCACCAATGAAGCTGGGACGCGACACATGCAACCAGCCTTCTCACCCGACGGCCAAAGAATTGCCTTCGCTGCTCTCCGCCGTGGAAGCAGATGGGGCATTTGGACGATGAATGCTGACGGCCAGAACCCAACTCAGATCACTGTTGATGGCGGACGGTCTCCAAGCTGGTATCCCGATGGCAAGCAGATCGCCTTCTTGTCTGTCCGGCAAGGGCATCGGAGGATGTGGTCGGTCACGTTGGAGCACGGGAAAGAGGAGCCACTGTTTGAGCTTGATGATATGGAAGATGTACGCCTTGCACCCGATGCCAAGCAAGTCGCCTTCAACTTCACCCACCAGGGGATTATCAATGTGGGCACAATCTCGCTGGCCGGTGGGCAGCCCGAGCAATTGACCTTTGATAAGGAGTTGGCCGGTTGGCCTTGTTGGTCTCCCGATGGGCGCTGGCTGGCGTTTGAAGTCAAGCGCGGAGATGATACTCACATTATGCTCATGCCCAGCCATGGCGGGATGCCCATGCAATTGACTTCCGATCCTGGTCAGAGTTGGCCGCACAGTTGGTCGCCCAATGGTGACAAGATCGCTTTTGCCGGATCGCGCGATGGAGTTTGGAACGTCTGGTGGGTTTCACGTTCAAATAAAACGCAAAGACTGTTGACTCATAACACCAAACTCAACGCCTACGTTCGCTATCCGGCGTGGTCGCCGCTCGGTAACAAAATCGTCTACGAGTATGCTGAAATCACGGGTAACATCTACGTCATGGACTTGAAATAACATCCGGCAGCAGCCTGCCTGGTGGAAGCTTGGAATGACTGACATGCCATTCATGATTGAGACCATGCAAGCCAGTGGTTGGGGGCAGGTGCGAGCCATGCCCAACTCGGGGTTTCGGCCCGAGATCAGACCCTCCTGCTCCGGCATGCTCGCGATGACTCGGGTGAATTGGGCGACTTTAGACTGCCGCCCGGCCTAGGCCGGGCGGCCTAGAATGTGCATTACTCTGGCTCTTGCTGCTTCTGGAAGATGAAGGTGTGAGCCTGGTCTGTGACTTTGGCCAGAACCGGAAGGTCATCGCGGCCGAAGCTTTCGGTCTGCTTATGGCGAACTTCATGGACCTTATCCGCACGCGCACGAATCCCAACGGAACATAGATGAAGGTTACATATCGACCGGGCAGTGTCACCTGGAAATATTGCTTATCGTTGCGTCGAGCTCTTAAGTCCGGTCTGGGTCGTCACCAGTTCGTCAATGATGACGAGGCGAACAAACTACTAGACCAACGTATCGAAAGCCCCTTTTGTAGTTCCTGCAAAGTCTGAGAGGAGCAAGGGATGAATCCGCAACAGCGACGTGACTTCTTGAAGTATTCGACGACAGCTTTGCTCGGAGTTTCTCTGGCTGACCGATCTCTGCTGGTTGCCAGGACAGTGGGAGATATCAAGGTTGGTGTGATTACAGAACCGACAGGAACACATATGAGTGGCTACTTCAAGGCTTTGGAGACCAGTTTGGGAATCGAGCAGGTGGTCGTCGCTGGCACGCGTGGCCAGAATTTTGAGAAGGCCCAAGAGCTGCTGGGTGAGCGCGGTCGCAATCTGCTCACTTTTTCCGATTATCGCGAAATGCTGGACCGGGTGCGTCCTCAAATGGTTCTTGTGAGTGTTGAAGCCTACCATGCGCCCGAACGCATCGAAGCAGCGCTGGACGCCGGATGTCATGTATTGACAGAAAAGCCCCCTTGCACGGGGATTGACGATTTCGAGAAGCTCTGCCAAAAGGCTCAATCCAACGGGCGTCACCTCATGATAGCTTTGGCGACACGAATGAATCGTCTGGCGGTCAAGGCGCGCGAGCTGGTGCAGGCTGGGACCATCGGAAAACTTTATGGAACGACCATGACGTGGATTGGAGACCAAACACGGCTGACGAAGCCGGCTTATCACCAATCCTGGCTCTCCTCGAAGAAGAAGGCGGGAGGGGGCAAATTGATCTTCCACGGCATTCACTATCTCGACATCATCGAGCATATCGCTGAAGACCGCATCCAGGAAGTTTGCGGGTTCGTTCGAAACGTCGGAGGACAGCCCATCGAAGTGGAAGACGCGGCAGTGGTTGCGCTGCAGTTCAAAGGGGGAATGGTGGGAACCCTGAACACGGGCTATTACCTGGACAAGGGAAACAGCAACTTCATCAGCATTTGGGGTTCAGAGGGATGGCTTCGCTTTGATCTACCCTCGAAGACTTCTCTGAAATGGCATTCCACTGTTCCTGGGGCTTCCGAAGAAGTTCAGTCGTACTCAGTCGAAGATGATTCCGATGACTACGCGCTCATGGTGCAGAACGCCATCAATGCTTCCCGAGGCGTGGAGAAGCCTTTCATGACTTCCTCGGAGAGCCTGCAAACCATGAGAGTGGTCTTCGCTGCCTACCGCGCCGCCGAAACCGGGATCACACAAAAAGTGTGACTCCGACAGCGGTGGTGTATCAAAACGAACCTACAAACAAGGATGTGACAGCTCTTCGCTGGAGCGTCGGTGGGCTGTGTCGCTCCTTGAGGAAATGCTGACATGAAGGTCCTTTTCTTCTGGGAGAAGACAGGCCTGTCTCTGGATAGGGCCAATCCCTATGGTGGGCTGATGGCCCGAGCCATGTCGCAGATCGGTATCGAACTGCTGCCAGGATACCCGGAACAACTTTCTGAATCCTGGCTGGAAGAGAATCGCTCCCAGATTGACGTCCTTCACTTGCATTGGCCCTCTTTCTTGTACAACGCTTCGGAACCGAATGAGCAGATCTCCCTGTGTGCGAAGCTTATTAGCAGTCTCGCTCGAGCTCGCTCCCTCGGCTACAAGATCGTCTGGACCATGCACAACTTGTATCCGCACGACAGCCAGAATCCGGATTTGGATCGGCTGGTTCGCCTTGCAATCACCCAATTGGCAACAGCGGTTATTGTTCATTGCGAGTACGCGCGCGAGCTGGTACGGCAGCACTTCTTTCGAGACTCGGGGATTTTTACCATCCCGCACGGACACTTCATCGATCCCTACCCCAACACAATGAGTCCCTCTGAAGCCCGACGGCGACTCGGGCTCACCGAAGATAAGTTTGTTTTTCTTTTCTTTGGAACTGTGAGACCCAATAAAGGAGTGGAAAAACTTCTGGATGCGTTTGCAAACATCTCAGATCAGGACGCGCTCCTGCTTTTCGCAGCCAGGATTTGCAGCGACTATGGAGTCCCTTTGGTGGAGGCGGCAAAACAATCCTCGCGTATCGCGGTTCACACCTCATCGTTCTTTTCAAACGAAGACTTTCAGGTTTTTTTCAACGCTGCAGATGTCGTCGTTTTGCCATTCTCCGACATCCTGACTTCCGGTTCTGCGATTACGGCCCTGTCGTTTCTTCGACCCGTCATCGTTCCGTCCATCGGTTGTCTGCCAGAGGTCATCGACAATACGATGGGAGCTTTGTACAATCCCAACCAACCAGGGTCTCTTGAGCAGGCCATGCGAGCCATGAAGCAACGCGATTTGGAACCTTGCCGGCAAGCAATCCGTGAACGTCTCAAGAGACTGTCCTGGGACTTGATTGCCCGCCAGACCTCGCAAGCTTATCAACACAAATCAGTGATCAATCAATGAGCTGGAAGCCCGATGTGATCCAGCTACTAATAGCATGCTTTGCCGGCGAAGCGACGCGGCCAGCTCTCCAGCGTTGACTTCAAACAGGTGGTCCCCTGATGCCCCAGACCGAACGATCTCCTGAAGTCGCAAGAACGGCTGAGCAATCGCTCCTGTTTGATCAGCAATATATTGCGTTGTCGCTGATTCTCTATCTCACGACGTTTAGCGCCGCCGGTTTTGCGATTTTCTTAGGGAGCTTCTTGAGCAGTCAAGCGCTCAGCGCCCAATTCGTCGGGCTGATCGGGTCTGCCGGTTCAGCCGGCTCCATGATCGGTAACTTCTTTTGGGGATTTCTTTCCGACCGCCTGGGACACCGCCGCCTTTTAATTCTAGTTGGTGGATTCCTGACAGCACCTTGCATGTTGATGTGGCTCGGACAAGGAAATTGGCAGCGCTATGCCCTTTTGAATTTTGCCTGCAATTTCTTGCTAGTTGCGACAGTCTCCTTGCTGAGTGTTCTGGCTCTGGACCTCCTCTCTCCCTCCGGTCGGGCCCAACGCTACGGTACTTTCCGGCTATGGGGCTCTGCGGGATTACTCAGCGCCTCCTGGGGCATCGGCTGGTTGCTAAAGGCAAACCCTCATCGAATGTTCATATTCTCGGCCGGTGCAATGTTTCTGGCCATGCTCGCCACTCTGTTTGGAACTCGTGAGGGTGTCCGATCTCGCTCGCCCAGGTTTCACTTCGGTCATGTTCTGCGCCACTCCCGCTTGTTAGTGTTCTATCTCTGTACCCTGCTGCATGGCTTCTGGGAGCCTGCTTGCTTTCTTTTCTTGGCCTATTCCCTGCGACAACAACAGGCGAGCGAAGGAATGATCGGAATCATTCTAGGTCTCAACGGACTCGTCGCATTGATTTCGCTCCCCCTGGCTGGAAAGATGGCCGACAAGTGGGGACGTCCTCCGATGCTGGTGGCCATGTATTTGATATCGGGCCTCCGGATGTTGCTCTATTCCGTAACCTCGACTCCTCTAGCGTATGTGCCAGTCCAAATTCTCCATTTTGGCAGCTTCGGAATCGCTGAAGCTGTCGGATCCGTTTACATTTCCGAATTGGCTGATGATCGAGACCGAGCGACGGCCTTGTCTTGCTTCCATATTTTTCATTCCATCGGCGCTCTCATTGGGAGCGTTGTCGGCGGAGTGATCTCCTCATCCTATGGATTTCCAGTGATGTATCAGGCCTTTGGCGGTTTGATGGTCGTATCTGCCTTCATCTTCGCAGCTTCCCAATTGGGAAAGACCCAGGTTGTGAAGGAAAGCTAGATTGTTTTCGGATTCACTGACCCTCTTCAGGATCTGGAGTACGTGTAGTTGCGTCGTCGAATTGACTGTGAATTTCTGACTTCCAAAAACGTTCGGGTCTTTTGAGCTTTCATCCTCAACCCTGCCTCAGGAGTTTTGATTGTGATTGCATCAATTGAGCATCTGGCCATTGCGGCTTCTGATCCCGCAGCACTCGCCCGCTGGTACTGTGAGACTCTTGGGTTTGAAGAGGCGGCGATCTTTGGGTCCGACCGCACCTATTTCATTCGCCTGCCATCGGGTGGAATGTTGGAGATCATCCCCTCAAGCACCGATCCAGCGGTCAGAGAGGGCAAGCAGGGGTTCGATCACCTTGCGTTCAGCGTGGATGATTTCGAATCCAGCTATCGTGACCTTCAAATGAAGGGTATTCGTTTTACTGGCCCGGTTCGGGGAATTCAGGGTGAGAATCAGATCGTCTTCTTTCTCGACCCAGAAGGCAATCTGTTACAGCTCGTCCATCGCGTGAAGAAGTTCTGATCCTGATTCCATCGACAAGAATCCAGCCTTTCGAGGATTCCAGTGCTCGCGCACTGGAGTATCGCCACAGATGACTATCCACTGGGGAATTCTAGGGGCGGGAGATATTGCTGACAGACACATGGCCCCAGCCATTCGACTGGCTCACAACCATGAGCTTGTGGCGGTGATGTGCCGCACGATCAAAAAGGCAAGATCTTTTGCTCAGAAGCACACGGTTCCTCGTGCCTATGACCACATCGAAGGTTTGCTTTCCGACAATCAAGTCAATGCCGTTTACGTCGCCACTCCCCCGCACCTCCACGCCCAGAATACGATCCGAGCCGCGGAGTACGGCAAGCACGTCTTGTGTGAGAAACCGATGGCCCTGAATGCCGCCGAGGCTCGGTCAATGATTGACGCCTGCCGTGCCAACCATATCGGGTTGATGGTTTGTCACTACCAGCGTTTTAACGCTCGTCATCGGAGAATCAAGACCCTGCTTGAGGCCGGAGCTATTGGTACGGTGACCGCGGTCAGAATTAGTTTTTGCGACTATTATCCTGTGTCGTCCGGTAATTGGCGGCACAACCCTAGTCTCAGTGGGGGTGGACCATTGCTTGACCTGGCGCCGCATTGTCTAGACCTCCTGCTCTACTTTTGTGGCCCTGTTCTCGAAGTCTCTGCGATGACGGATATTTTGGCATCCGATTCACCGGTCGAGGATACGGCTACGCTCCTGTTACGAATGGCAAATGGGGCGCAAGCGGTCGTCACGACTCACTGGAGCACAGCCAATTTTGATGGAAATGCTTTCAGTCGCATCGAACTCTACGGAACAAAAGGGTCGATCATGTCAGCGCCTCTTCATGCCAAGGATTCGGCTGGATTCATTCAACTGGCCACCTCGCATGGAATCGAGGACAACTCCGTACCACCGACAGATCCCCACCCACACGTCTCTCTCTTGGAGGCTTTCGAGGGTGCTTTGGCTGCAGACGCGAAGATGCCTGTGTCGGGAGAGGACGGATTGGCTGGCCTGGAAGTCATTCATGCAGCCTATCAATCAGCCCGTAGCGGCACTCACGTCCGGCTGTCGGGCCAAGCCTCTCCGACGAACGCCTGAGGAATGAGGTTGAATAGGCCTCTCATGCCACTTATTCCTATTTCCGAATGGTCATCTCTCCGCCAACGAGCCGGGTCTCCAGAGTTTGAGGCGGCAATACGCAAGCTAAGACGCGACGTTGATGCGTTTGAACAGCAACCCATGAAGATTCCTGATCAGCCGGGAGGCTACTATCACGACTACTTCTGTCCAGAACATGGCAGGCAATTGATCTTCAGTCCAACCTCATCGAAAGAGCATCGTTGCCCTGAAGATGGAGCAATCCTGCAGGGCGCGCGCTATGACGCCGCTTGGCGGTGGTTTGTCAACAATCGACTCTCAGAGGTGGCTCAGCAGCTGGCGTTGCTATGGCGGTTGGAGGGAAAGGAGCAACATCTGCGCAGTGTGGCTGAAATCTTGAAAGACTACGCCCGTCACTATGCTGCCTATAAAGACTTTGGACGGAAAGGTGAGAACCCGGGGGTCGTCACCCATACAACCCTGGATGAATCCGTTTGGATACTCACGCTGGCGTGGGCCTTTGATATGGTGCAAGAGAGTCTGTCTTCGACCGAGGCCGAGAACATTGTTGACAAGTTATTGGTCCCTGCTGCCGAGCATCTTGTCCAGCACCACTTCCAGGCGATCCACAACTTTGCTTGTTGGCATAACGCTGCTATTGGGACCATTGGACTGATTCTCGACCGGAAGGACTTGGTCGACTTTGCTATTCGGGGTGAGTTTGGATTTGAAGCTCAACTTCGTGACGGTGTTCTGGATGACGGGTTATGGTTTGAGGGTTCATTCAGCTATCACTTCTACACGCTCTCAGCACTTCTCGCCCTGGCAAAGGCGGCTCGTTACCGTCGGGGCGAAGAGCTCTATCGACAACCAGCCCTGTGTGCTATGTTGCGGGCTCCCATCCAATGCGCCTTTCCCGACAGCTCCCTTCCGGCAACCAATGACTGCTGGTACTTCACAAGTCTGGCAGGTGAGGTTTGCCATGGAGTGCCACCATCCACAGCTTTTTATGAAGTGGGCTACGCCTGGTATGGTGACCCACTCTTCGCCCACATCCTGAACCTCAATTACCAGCAACAAGCGCGAGACAACCTCGATGCGCTATTGTACGGAACCGAAGTAATCCCTCCGGTCCAGATTTCTCCCCGATCGAGTATCAACTTGCTTCAATCCGGCTATGCAATTCTGCGGCCTTCAAAGGATGACGGGGACGGCCAATACCTTTTCTTGAAGTATGGCCCTCATGGAGAGGTACATGGCCACCCAGACAAGTTGAACTTGTTGCTGTATGCCTGCGGCCAGCGTTTGTCGCCGGACTTGGGAACACCCGGTTATGGATTCGATCTTCTTGAGAGTTGGTACCGCCAGACAATCTGCCACAACACGGTAAGCATAGACGGCTGCTCCCAGCCTCCAGCGGCAGGACAGCTTAAAGCCTTTCGCTCAGATGGACCGATTCAGATCGCCGATGCCAGAGTAGCCTGGAAAGGCCAGGGCTATGAAGGGGTTGCCATGCGACGAGCGCTTCTCGCCCGATCTGACTATTTCCTCGATATCTTTTGGGTTCAGTGCGGCAAGATTCGCCAGATCGATTGGATCTATCACAATCTTGGCACTCACCGGACTTCGCTGACCCCTTCAATTCACCCTTTAGTTCAAATGAACGGGTATCGCCGCGACGGGTACGACAATATTTCGGGGCTTCAAAGCTCAAAGACAGACGCGGATTTCGTCAGCACGTGGCGAGTGGCTGATGTCACATTGAATCTCTACATGGCAGGTTCTCCCGACACCGAGGTCTTCCTTGGGCAGGCACCGGGTAACCCTCCGTCTCAATCCTGGCCGATGCTCTTGAACAGACGCAAAACGGCTGAAACTGTCTACTTGTCAGTGTTTCATTCTCACCAACAAGCGTCGGCGGTCAAGGCCGTTCGATGGGTTGAGCGTGAGTTGCTGCATGCCGGCTGGGCGGGGTGCGTCGTCGAACTCACGAACCACAAGGAACTTTGGGTTCTTCGTCGATTCCCAGACAGCACAGTCCCTGATTGGCTTGCTGATGAGGATGTGAATGAACGGTTCGAATATTGTTTCAATGATTGATGTTTACAAGTCGGAGTTGTTCTTCACTCCCCCTTCGCACTCAGTAGAGCACAGAGGTTTTCAGCACAACCATGAGAACAGAATGCGCTGAATCCGGTTATCCAACGTCTTTGCGGACTTAAGTCCAGGAGAATCGCAATGGCAGAGTCAATCAAAGTAGGAGTCATCACCGAGCCTACTGGAGCGCATCTCGAGCTCTACTTGAAATCCCTGGCAGACTGTGACGGAGTGGAACAGGTGGCCGTTGCCGATTCCACCGGCCAAACGTTTGACAAGGCAAAAGAAATTCTGAGCCCACGATTCCCCAATCTGCTGACTTATCGAAGCAGCCAGGAAATGATTCGGGAGATTAGCCCCCAGATGGCCCTGATCACCCTCGAGGCGCATCATTCTCCGCAACCCATCAAAATGGCTCTAGAAGCAGGATGTCATGTTCTGGCTGAAAAGCCTGCCTGTGTGCGCACGGACGATTTCAAGCAACTGGTAGAGATAGCAGACGCAAAACAGCGCCACCTGATGCTGGCTCTAGCCAACCGAATTGCGCCGCCAGTAAAGAAGGCAAAAGACCTCGTGCATTCGGGATTCTTCGGCACGTTGTATGGAGCCAACCTCTACCTGGTCGCTGACCAGACGCGGTTGACCAAGCCGGAATACCAACGTTCCTGGTTTGCCTCCAAGGAAAAAGCGGGAGGAGGGTTCCTGATCTGGTTGGGGATTCATTGGCTGGATCTGGTTCAACTCATCACCGGCGACCGAATTCAGCAGGTGTGCGGTTTTGCCCGGAATGTCGGCGGCCAACCGATTCCTGTTGAGGATGCGGCGGTGTTGGCACTTTTCTTTGAAAAAGGCATGGTTGGAGCCCTGAATGCCGGGTACTACCTTGATCGAGGTTACCAAAGTCATCTGATGGTTTGGGGATCACTCGGATGGCTGCGGCTTCATTTGGTCGAGGGAACTCCTTTGGAGTGGTATTCAACTCTTGACGGAGCACCTCAGGGCATCCAGTCTTTCCCTTATGACCCTAACGCAAGGGGTTACCTTCCATTCGTTCAGGCTTCGATTGATTGTGTGCGTGGCAAGGAGAAGCCCCCAGTGACGGGAGCTGAGGCGTTGCACGTTTTGAAGGTAATTCGGGCCCTCTATCGAGCGGCCGACACAGGGCAAACTCAGACGGTAAGCTAATGGAGATTGGTGTGGAAAAGAGACACCTTGGAAAAACTAGCATTGAAGTCAGCAGGATCGGTCTGGGGTGTGCCACCTTCGGACGGGAGATTGATGAAGCCACCGCCTTTCGTATCATGGATTACGCAATCGAAAACGGGATTAATTTTTTCGACACAGCAGAGATTTACGGAGGCGGGCAATCGCGAGAATACCGGCGCAAATACTTGGGTGTTGATGACGTGCGTGAGGTTAGCAATGAGTACCATTCCTCGGAACGAATCATCGGCCGCTGGCTGGAGGCGCGAGGGTGTCGCAAAGAAATCGTATTGGAATCGAAGGTCCAAACAAATTTTACTCGGGCCCACATTGCTGAGGCACTGGACGCTAGTTTGGAGCGCTTGCAAACAGACAGAATCGACAGCTATCTGTTCCACAGTTTTGATCCTAGCCATCCCTTGGAAGGAGGCCTGGAAGCCATGAGCATAGCCGTCAAGAGCGGAAAAATTCGTGTTGCGGGTTGCAGTAATTTTACAGCTGAGCAGCTCACAAGCGCTTTGGATTTAAGTGAACGTCATGGCTGGACGCGGATGGAAATCACTCAGCCTCATTACAACCTGGTTACACGCGAGGCAGAGAGGAACCTTCTACCATTATGTCGCAAGCAGCAAGTGGCAACGGTCGGGTACAGTCCTCTGGGCGCTGGCTTTCTCTCTGGGAAATACACTCCGGATCGAAACGCATTTCCAAAGGGATCGCGTTTCGATGTCGTTCCCGCATTTGCTGATCTCTATTTCACTGATGAGAAGTTCCGGGTGGTGGACCAGCTCAAAAGATTCTCTGAAGAGGTTGGAGTTCCCATGGTTCGACTGGCCATGGGCTGGGTATTGCGAAACACAGACCTCACCATGGCTCTGGTCGGAGCCAGAACCACCGCTCACATTGACAACGCTCTCTTGGCTCAAGAAATGGATTTCCCTAGCGAATGGATGGATCAGATGAACAGCTTGGGGTCAAAATCCTAGCAGCAGTTCTTTGGAAAGTCTTCTCCATCCTGAGTCAGCCTGAGATCGCTGCGACTTCCACAATACTCCTGGCCCACAACGCGGCGAAGCGTACAAAATGCCGCGAAACTAATCCGCAGGTAAGGCATAGGCAACCAGCGCATCGGAAGTCTTCTGGCTAAACGCACCTCCACCTCCTGCCGCAATGACAACATACTGCTTGCCGTTCTTCTTCCCCAGGTAAGTCATGGGTGTGGCGTGACCGTTGGCTGGCAAGGTTGTTGTCCAGAGTTCTTTCCCTGTTGTCGAATCGAAGGCTCGAAATAAACTGTCATAGGTCCCTGCAATGAAGACCAGTCCGCCGGCCGTGACAATCGTGCCGCCAAGACTCGGGGTTCCAGTCTTAGGAACGCCCCTGGCTTCGAGTTCCGGCACCACACCCAACGGAACTTTCCACACGATCTCTCCCTTGTTCAAATCCACGGCATTGAGCGTACCCCAGGGCGGAGTTTGACAGGGCCACAGGTTCTCATCCCAGAAGCGTCTGGAACGTCCCCGCGCATTGCCCAGCTCATTGACATTGACATACAAATAGTTTGTCGAAGGGTCATACGAAGCGCCCGACCAATTGCCTCCTCCGAAGGATCCCGGAAACATCAGCGTTGGGTCAGGTCCAGGAGGCGTATAGATGCCGTGGTATCGCAGAGAATTGAACAGGTCAGTACAGAACTTATTGGAGGCAGGAGTGACTGTGCTGATATCCCGCGCTGTCATCGTTAGCCGGACAAGAGGCGGCGGCTTCACCGGAAAGGGCTGTGTCGGCCATGCTTCTTCGTCCGGTACCTTGCTCGCAGCGACCGGCCGCTCTTCGACAGGGAAGATCGGTTCGCCCGTGACTCGGTTCAGAACAAAGAGCAGTCCCATTTTAGTGATCAGCGCAACGGCAGGAACTGTGCTATTCCCTCGCTTGAGCACCACCAGGTTGGGTTGCGCAGGAAGGTCGTAGTCCCAAAGATCGTGATGCACCATTTGGAAGTGCCATAGACGCTTACCAGTTGCGGCATCCAGAGCCACGAGTGAGTTCCCGAAGAGGTTCTGGCCTTTTCGATCCCTGCCATCCGCGTCTATCGCAGGCGAACCAATCGGCAGGAAAACCATGCCTCGCTCCGTATCGACACTCATGGTTGACCAGACATTGGTCCCAGAACGATCCTTCCAGGAATCCCCTTCCCAAGTATCGTTGCCGAATTCTCCTGGGCGCGGCACTGTGTGAAACTGCCAGACGAGGTTCCCGGAACTGACATCAAAGGCGCGTACATCTCCACTCGGACCTTTGGAAGGTGACTCTTGAAGCCGGCTCCCACAGATAACCCTATCCTTATAGATGGCCGGCGGCGATGTAACCGTATAGTTCAAATGTGGCCATCGGTCACCCTCTCCCTGGCGTAAATCAACGATGCCTCCCTTGCCGAAATCGCTACAGCGCTTGCCCGTCCTTGCGTCAAGAGCGATTAACTTGCCATCCCAAGTTGCATAGAGAATACGTTTTTCAATCTTCCTGGATGTGCTGGAGTGACCTTCCCAATAGGCGACACCCCGATGCTGGAGGTAGCCGCGCTCCTGTCCCGCATTCTCCTGAGGATCAAACTTCCAGATGTCCTGACCCGTTTCCGCATCCAGGGCGATGACGCGACTCGAAGGAGTTGAAAGATAGAGCACGCCATCGACAACCAATGGAGTGCATTCGAACGCTGCAATTAAGTTGCGAACCTTCTCGGAGTGCGGCCGTTCCAGTTCGCCCATGTGATAGGTCCACGCCTCTTTCAGCTTGATGACGTTTTTTCGATTGATTTGTTTGAGCGGAGAGAATCGCATGCCACCGGGATCGCCCCCATGAAAGGGCCACTCTCCTTGACGGGCTGGACTCACGGTTTTTTCTCCCGCATGAAGCTGAATGGTACTCAAGACAATCAAACACAATGCGACGATCAAGGCTGAAAGCTTTCTTACCAGCTGCCCAGGAGAATTGTTTTTCATAAGTGAGGCTAGAACCCTTGGCCTGAGCAAGATCAAGTGGCTTCAGTGGATACACGGCCGAAGATGCTGTGGCGATCAAAGGTATGTCTGTTGACGACCCGGAACGGACAGTCGCTGATCGAATCACGCTGGCCGGATCACTTGCTGTTGCGGATCAAACACCATGCGGCGGCCGCTCCAGAGCGCGTCGGCGCTGAGAATGCAGGCGATCGAATGCCCATAGCCGGCCTCCACCGCAGCATAAAGAGATTGGCTGTCTCGCCGGCGAACACAATCAAGCCAGTTGGACATGTGGTCAAGCGTTCCAGGAGCTTCACCAATTTCCTGAACGGTCTGAATCCGGTCTGACGCCTTGCTGCCTTCCCCTGACAACCGCCAAACATCTTCCACTTCCAGGGTGCCCCGAGTCCCTAACACCCGGACGCAATTGCCGGCTCCGTTGGTCAAACAGGTTGCATAGGTCGCCAGAAACCTTTTGTCGCCTTGACCGTATTCCAGCACCACCTGGATGTTGTCGGGATTGTCTCGATAGTCACGATACGTGTAAATTCCGCCGTGAGCGACGGCGCTGTTTGGATAGGGGTATCCAGTCAAGAAGTGGACGACATCAATGAGATGAGTCATCCACTGGTCGATGATGCCACTGGAAAACTCACGGAAAAGACGAAAACTACGGTAGATTTTCGGGTCAAACGGCCGGTAGGGTTTACCCAACAGAAAAGCTTTCCAGTCAGTATCTGCTTCTCTCACCTCGGCCAACTGTTCCGGTTTGTGCGCCCATCGGTAGGGACTGTAAAAATTCACGTTCAGGTCCACCTTCACCACGTCGCCCAGCACACCCTGTCTCATCAGCTTCTCTGCCTGGCGGTATTTAGGGTAACAGCGGCGCTGGGTACCATTCTGCACGATTCGCCCTGACTTCTTCACAGCTGCCAGAGTGGCATTGGCCTCCTCAAGCACGTTGGCCATGGGTTTCTCGACGTAGACGTCCTTACCAGCTTCCACAGCCATCTTCAACATTTGTGCGTGCTGATGGTCAGCGGTGGCAATGATCACGGCATCGATGTCCTTGTCAGACAACAACTCCTCAATATGTCGATACACCTTCGGCTCGGCTCCATGGACTTCTTTGACGCGAACAGCCGCTGCCTCCCGGCGCTTGTTCCAGATGTCGCAGATGGCTGTCATCCGGGCATTGTAGTTAGGAGCGGCCTTGAAGAAGTCCTGCATCAAGCTGGTGCCGCGTCCACCGGGACCAACAATGCCGACTCGAAGTGTGTCGTTGGCTCCAAGGGTTGCCTGCACCGACGCGGAGCGTGATCCCGCCAGCAGCGCGCCTGTCGACATCCCAGACAAATGCAAAAAGCTACGGCGATTCATGTTTCGTTTATCCATGAGCCATACCTCCTGCCTGCAATTGTTTTGTCATCGAATTCCGAGATCCTCAGTCAGCCACAAACACAAGAACTGTGAGCTGGGACATTTCCAGGAAACTTGGCGGCCACGCCGAGTGACCTGTCAAGCGCCTCCATTCATCATACAAAACGCCTCATAGTCTACATTGGTATAGGAAAGCTTTGCCGTGATTGTCGGCCGTTGGGGCTTCTCCGATCAACGACTTCACGGAGCTTCGCGACCCGATGAGAAGAACAGTGACCGGTTTCAGATTTCCGCACAGAAAAACTCATTGGTGGTATTCAGGCGGAGCGTTTCGTTATAGGTCGTAGGCCACGGAGGTCTCGGGGGATGCCCCGGTGGCGGATTTTTCGGATCTCGTAACTCCCAGCGCCACTTACCACGAAGCTGGAACAGCCACTTCTTATCCTCCTCGGAAGGCTCGACTTCTCGACGTAAAATGAACTCCGCAAAATCAAAATCACTGGATGCCACAAAAGTCAGAAAAGCGCGCTTTGGCCTGGTACCGTCCCAGCCGTTCATGTCCGGCAATGGAGTTGGACCTGTATCGATTTGAAAGAGGCCTTCTTCCACGTTCAAATTGATGGTGCGAACCGGATACTCGAGCGAGAGCGTATATCCGCGGGCGTCATCCCGGTGGGTGGTGCGCACGTTTAGAGGTTTTCCCATCAACGCCGCCTCGATCACCTCCTTAGCGGAAGACAACCGGGTGAAGCGCCTGTGTGCGCGAGTGGTGAAACGAGTAGAAGCGAATTTGTGCGGGCTGGGTTCCAAGGCCTCCACCGCATTGGACGGAAGCCTGGCGATTGGAATGGCATGGGTGCGCGAGAAAATAACGCGGAACTCTCTGCTGGGCAGCGTGAAGAAATCCCGCTGCGGAATGGTGTATTCGCTGAGGCAGGGATGGAGTAGAAACAGTTCCTCAACATGCCCTGTGGAGTGGTTGGCGATGTCGCACTTCGCTTCATAAAGGATGCGCACGTCGCGCACGGAGCCTGCACCCTGCACCATCCCGCCGTCATTCACGTAGTACGGGTGTGGCACATAAGGCTGGCTGGTCCAGGTGAAATAGGAACGGTCGAAGTCAATCATGGGATGCTTCTCGGGAAGCTTAATTTCTGTTGAATTGGAAGGTGCGCAGCCTGAGACTCCAGCAAATGTGCCCACAGCCACACCGACGGCTGTGTCTTGAAGAAATTCTCTCCGCGATTTGCGTTTCATCGAACAAGTCTCCTAGGAATAGGACTCGCGCGCCATCATGCTTCAGAGGTGCCCATTAGGCACCAGCAATCAAGACCACGGTGCTGACTTCCTTTGAAATGATTTCGTGATATACCTTGAGACTTGAGCGAGGCAGGGTGGCCCCGGGCGGTTGTTTGTTGGGATCGTGCAATTCGCGCCGATCTCGGCCTCGGACAGCAGCAAGCCAGCCTTTCTCTTTGTCAGAAGCCTCCACGTCACGGCGCAACGCGAACTCAATGTAGTTAAATTCGCTGAAGGCTAGTTCCGCGAGAAACACGCGATCTACGCAGACACCGTCCCAGGTGGCCAAGTCGGGCAATGGCACGGGCCCCATGCAGACCTGAAATAACTTTTCCTTTTGCTGCAGGTTAATCAACTTGATGGGGTACTCCAGCGTTACAGTCACACCCCGCTTTGCGTCATGATAGGTGGTGCGCCCATTCATGAGATCGTCAGCCGTAGTGGCCTGAATGACCTGGCCTGGAGTCGTCAGCTCCTTTGCGCCCGCAATGCTGCGAGCTTCAATAAAATATTCGGCAAACTGATCGCTCAATTTCCTCCGCTTCAGGTTTTCGGGTTCGTCAGACGGCCGGCTCGAGATTGGCACGCTAAATTCTCTTCCAAAGACCGGGCGAAATTCTCCATTGGGAATCTGAAACAAGTTGTCCCTCACGATCGTATATTCCGTCCGACAGGGACAGAGCAGAAACAGCTCTTCCTTGTGTCCAGACTTTTCGTTCGTGAGCGTGCACACCGCGTCGAACTGAATACGTACGCGGTGTACGGCGCCCTCTCGTCCCACAAATCCTCCAGCATACTTATAGTAGGGGTCCCGCCTCATCGGTTTGCTTTTCCAGGTGAAATACGAGCGTCCGAAATCGATCATGCCGATCCTCCGATAGTCTGAACACATTCAGAGTCTATTGCGGCCAACTGCCTCATCTCGAAGTTTTCGACTCGCGAATTTTCGGCCCGATCTCTCACCCCTGACTGCAGAGACCAATGTAGTCGAGACCATGAAGCACTGGCTGAAGACTCTAGAAGGCCAAGCCATTTACGGGCTCCGCAAATGCATGGCAAAACCGAATACGGCAAAGATAGGGTCCAACTAGATGTTGAAGCCAGCTTCCGATCGGGTGGAGCTGTGCGAAGCCTGATCGTCATTCCTGGCGTAAATAAGACGGACGCTGCCTTAGCTCGCCTGAAGAATGGATCGCTGTTTCTTGGAAGACTCCATGTATCGGGCCTTCGCCTCAGGGTCAGGGACGGCGTGGGCAGCGTAGTACACGATAGCCACAGCCCGTCGCGACCGCTGACTCAAGTTGGCATCAGCTCGATGGATGGTGTCGCAGTGGTGAGCTAGCAGATCTCCAGGGTGCGCTAGTCCACTAACCTCTTTGGCTTGATCCTGTGCATTCCAGTCGGCGATGCCTTGCGAGAAGCCGAGCACATTAGAGAGATTGTGCGGACGTATTCCCTTCTTATGCGAACCGGGGACATAGCGAACACATCCATTCTCCTCGCTCACTTCATCCAGAGCGAACCACAAAGTCAAGGCCTCGCTGGGAACCAAGGTGAAATAGTAACCATCCTGATGAGGAGGCGTTTGCTTGCCAATGCCTGCGGGCTTGTTGAAATATTCCACTCCCTGAGCAACTGCTGACATGCCCAACAGTGCTTCAGCCAATTCGAGATACATGTTCCGGCGCAGGAATTGGGCAAAGAAAGCATCATTGTTATGCATGAACTGCATTTGTTTAAGGGTTTCAGGACTGCCTTTCGTTTCGTAAAAAACATCGGTGGGTGGCAGCCCAGGAACCGTCTGGTCAATGTAGCGAGACAAATTCTGTTCCAACTCGGCCACTTCTCGCGGGGACAGAAAATTTCTGACAATCACATACCCATCCCGGGAAAAGTCACTTTTGTAACATTCGAATTGATTCATGAAGGTCTCTTTTACGCATCCTTCCTTTTTCCAAGTCACGTGAGGTTGATGGATGATTAGGCAACAGAACGTCTAAGAGATGCCCAATCTCATCGAGCGCAGTCCGTTCGAAACAATTACGGGACTCGGTTGTAAGGGCTGGCCAGCCCTAACGCGATCGCGACTAGTCCTGGTTTATTCGTCGAACAAGCACATGCTACAGCGTTCTTCAGGTAATCACGAGCAGATATTTTTGTCAAATACTCACAATATCCTGTAGACTGGTTTTTCACTTCCCGCGGCCTCCGAACCGACTCGCACGAAGGAGACTATGGCTCTTACAAGATCGGCTGAGTGGCTGGAGAGATCGCGCAAGGTTATAGCCGGTGGAGTCAGTAGTGATGTCCGGCGCTCTGAACTTCCACATCCACTCTTTTTCCAGTCGGGAAAAGGCAGCCGTCTTTATGACATCGATGGCAACGAGTATATCGATTACGTCTTGGGACAAGGCCCACTGTTGCTCGGCCATAGCCCTCGGCCCGTATTGGATGCCGTCCACCAGCAACTTGAGCAAGGTCTGGTCTATGCCGCTCAGCACGAAGCCGAGACAGAGTTGGCGGAGCTCTTGACAGAGGTCATCCCCTGCGCCCAGAAAGTGCGTTTCAACAGCACTGGCTCAGAAGCGGTCATCACGGCGTTGAGAATTGCCCGTGCCTATCGTAATCGACCCCTGGTTGTGAAATTCGAAGGTCAATGGCACGGGTGGTACGACAGCCTGTTCATTTCCACCTCACCCTCCTTTGAACAAGCGGGGCCTCGCGAATCACCCACGGCAGTTCTGCCAAGCGAGGGACAAGTGCGCAACGCTGCCGAGAACGTCATTGTCATGCCCTGGAACAATTTGGCGCTATTGGACGATCTCTTCCGGCGCCGCAGTGGAGAGATTGCTGCAGTAATCACCGAGCCGATGATGTGCAACTCAGGTTCTATTGCCCCACTGCCTGGATTCCTGGAAGGCTTGCGGCAACTCTGCGATCGCTACGAGATCACCTTGATCTTCGATGAGGTGATCACCGGCTTTCGGCTGGCGCTGGGGGGAGCCCAAGAAGCGCTTGGCGTCGTGCCAGACCTTGCAACCTATGCGAAGGGCATCGCCAGTGGATTCAGCCTGAGTGCCGTGGCAGGCAAGGCGGAGTGGATGGACTTGATCTCTTGCGGGCAGGTCGTCCATGCAGGAACCTATAACAGCAATCCTGTAGTCATCGCTGCCGGCCTGGCAACGGTGCGCCATTTGAAGGAGAATCGCGAGACCCTCTATCCTCGGTTATATCAGCTGGGCGATCATCTTCGGGATGGATTCCGGAAAAGTTTTGAGAAGGCAGGGTTGCCAGCGCTCATTGGAGGGCTCGGTCCAGTAGTTCAAGTGAGCCTCACCGAGGCAGGAGTTCTGCATGACTATCGGGATTGGATTCTCCGGGATACGGCCACCTATCAACGGTTCGTGGCACAATTGGTGCCTCTGGGCGTGAGGACCATTGGTCGGGGTACCTGGTATCTCTCCTCAGCCCATACCGAAGAAGATGTCCAGTCAACGCTGGAGAAGGTAGACTGTGCGCTGAAGCAGAGAAGCTAAAGGGAGTCTCGCCGGAACTTCGTGCTTTGATTCTGCAATCCCGTTTTCTCACAAATGAGCGTAAATATTTAGACTTCATCTCACGGATTCAACCATGCCAACGATTGCAAAAGATCGATCGACGAAAAAGCTTTCCGAGCAAATCTATGAGCTAATGCGGAAAGACATCATCGAATGCACCCTGGAACCGGGAGAGTTGCTGGAAGAGTCGGTAATCACAGAACGCTACCAGATTGGTCGAACACCTTTCCGAGAAGCGTGCCACTGGCTGGAGGCGGAAGGCCTGATCGAAATCATTCCCCACCGCGGCTGTTTTGTCGGTTCGTTCTCCAACAAGGACATCAATGATCTGTTTGAACTTCGGATGATCGTTGAACCTCAGGTCGCCGAATTGGCCTGCCTTCGCAGCCATGCCGCACAACTGCTGACACTGGAGAAGAACATTTCTGAAGCCCAGCGTTTGACGAAAGCAAAGCGTCCCAACACCAACCCCAATATCAACTGGAATAGCATGGGATTCCACGTCGAACTGGCCAAACTGACGCAAAATCAAGAACTCCAAAATGTCATCGAGGCGATTCACACCAAGCTAATGCGGATCGTCATGTTCACGGCCCGGCGCACTCCGGAGAACTTTCCCTTCAATGCCATCCACCCAGAGATCTACGCAGCCGTTCGAGCTGGGAAGTCCGCCGATGCCCGCAAAGCCATGATCAAGGATGTCGAAAACGCCCAAAAATGGATTAGCGATTTCGGACGCTGACCCTCATCGGCAACCTCGGGACTCTCACCGGCTTCTGCAGCTTCAGGCAATCTCCTTTGAGCTTGAACTTGTTCTCTTTTTTATATTTAAAAAACACATTATAAATATATTGTGTGAATATCAACAGGCACAACCTCGGACAAAAGCTCGATGTGGAGATACCTAAGTAGTTTGCCCCTGAAACGCCCCGCCAGTATCGCCACGCTGGGGGAAGGCAATACTGCGTTAGTTCCCAGTCTGCGTCTGGGATCCGCTCTGGGATTGAAGCAGCTTTGGTTTAAGCTCGAAAGCCAGAATCCCACAGGCTCGTTCAAAGATAGATTTGCAAGCCTGGCTGTCTCGTTGATGCGAGAGGAAGGCCGCACCAAGATACTGGCTACTTCGTCGGGGAATACCGGCTCGGCCTTGGCGGCGTATGCGGCCCGTTTTGGTCTCGACCTCGAGTTGTATGTGCTCGAAAATGCGCCAGAGGAAAAACTGCTTCAGTGTCTGGCCTTCGGGGCCCGAATCTTCAAAGTTAGAAACTTCGGCACTTCCCAACAAGCCACCGATGCGGTATTTCGCCGGCTCCAAGATCGAGCCCGCACGCAAGAATCAACACTGTTGATCTCAGCGGTATGCATAAGCCCGCGCGAAATGGAGGGTGTGAAAACGATTGCCCTGGAAATCTGCCAGCAACTTAAGTCCTCTCCAGGCCACGTATTCATTCCCGTGGGTGGAGGCGGGCTTTTTGTGGAGTGTTATCGGGGTTTTGCGGAAGCCTTCGAGAAAATGACCGTCCCCAAAATGCCCCGATTGCACGCAGTCCAGCCAGACGGCTGCGCCACGGTAGTCGGCCCGATGGCTCTGGGTAGTCGCCGTGCCGAACCCGTTACGTGTACGAGCCAGATCTCCGGATTGCAGGTCGCCAGCGTTTTGGACGCACAGGATGTCATGGATCAGATTGTGCAAACCGGGGGCAGCGGCCAGATGGTGTCCGATGCATCTGTGTTTTGCTGGCAGCGCAGGTTGATCCGTGAAGAAGGAATCTATACTGAGCCGGCTGGCGCAACGGCTGTGGCTGGCTTGGCAGCAGCAGTTGCGAAGGGACTGATTCAGCCTGAGGAGCAAGTCGTCTGTCTCGTAACTGGCAATGGCTTCAAGGATCTAAAGTCCATTGAGGGAATTGTGGGAAATGAGCCAATTCCGCTCATTGAGGGCGAAGAGATTTGATCTGCAGACCTTGATCCCCGCGGGTGTGCGAAAGTCGTTTCAGCCATTGCCCCTTTTCTGACGCACGTGCTGCCAGACATACTCACGTTTACCGTAGCCAATAATAGAAACCCTGAGACCTATGAGCAATGCCAACAGCGTTATGGTTGACTGGGCAGCTCTTTCGCTGGGTGAGCGGATTCGTTACGTTGAAGTCGAGGGTTACGTGGTCCTGCCCAACCTTTTGTCGAGTGAGCGCATTGCCAGACTCAAGGCTCAAACTGCAAAGCTCGAGACGAAAGCCGTAGACTATAGTATTCACCAGCAGATAGGCCTAACATCCAGTTTGAGGCGCGATCACCGAACTCGCTGCCCATCCGCCAGCGATTGCATTTCTCAAAGAGCTGATGGGGGATGAAATTATCTTAATGCCCTACGCCTACGCGCGGTCTGAACTGGGACACCCCGGCATCAGTCTTCATACGGATGGTCAACCCTAAATTTGCCGCTGGATGGTACGCATCCGAACCAGCCAGGGCATGGATTGATTGCAGATCTGCTCAGCTCACGAATCGTGGGGTTACCAAAGAAGGAGTCTCTTGGAAAAGCGACAACTGGGAAAAACTGGCATTCAAGTCAGTCGCCTGGGACTCGGCTGTACCACCTTCGGCAGAGAAATCGACGAGGCCACATCCGTCCGCGTAATGGAGGCTGCCCTCGATTTTGGTTTAACGCTCTTCGACACCGCCGAGGCCTATGGCGGCGGACAGGCCCAACAGTATCGGCGAAATGCCTTCGGCGTGAACGATGTGAGAGAAGTAAGTTCGGAGTTACATTCTTCGGAAAAGATCATCGGCCGTTGGCTCAAGACCACTGGCAACCGTTCCCGCATCACTCTCCAGACCAAGGTCACGACGAATTTTACACACCAGCATGTTCGGGAAGCGGTCGACGCCAGCCTGCAGCGGCTGCAAACCGACTGGATTGATCTCTATCTCTTTCACTCCTTCGACGCCAAGACTCCCCTGGAAGAAGGTTTGGAGGCTTTGACACGGGCTGTCGAGGAAGGCAAGATTCGCGCCGGCGGCTGCAGCAATTTCAGCGCTTCTCAGCTCGAACAAAGCCTTGAAATCAGCAAACATCGCCGTTGCCAGCGCCTCGAAGAGGTACAGCCTCCTTACAGCCTGGTGGCACGCCAGATCGAGCCAGACCTGTTGCCTCTCTGTGAAAAGGATCAGATCGGGGTCGTGGTATACAGCCCCCTCGCTGCAGGCTTTCTTAGCGGCAAGTATCAACCCGATCGTGCGGCAATTCCGAAGGGCTCGCGCTTCGACGTCATTCCCGGTCATGCCGATATTTACTTCAACGAACAAAACTTCGACATCGTCGAAAAGCTCCGCCGGAAATCCGAACGGTGTGATGTTTCCATGGTCCGTTTGGCTATGGGCTGGGTCCTGCAAAAAGAGAGCATCACTTCGGTCCTGGTTGGAGCCACGGATGTTCATCATTTGGAGAATGCAGTGGCTGCTCTGGAAATGCCTTTCCCCATGGAATGGATAAACGAAATGGATGAGTGGGGAGCCAGCTCAGCGAGCTTCGACGGCAATACCCAGACGAAATAGAACCGTTCATGTAGTCCCACCTGGTCGGCATTGCTGGGCTACGAATCGAACACCTTTTTGCCGGTTCCTACGCAGCGTTGCCACTTTGGGCAAGGTAGTCTCTTGTATCCGCTGGAGACTGAGCGAAGTACTGACCGTTCCGCTGCCAGAACCCTTGAGTTTGTCCGAACATCACGCGTGTGCCTGAGAAAGTGACATCCCACGCCAAGAATACTCACCCGCACCCGACAACCGGTCGTTGGAAGGAGATGTGGCGACCAGCCAGCCTCTTCGCTGTGGTCCTTCTGGCCTACCTTCCTTCGGTAGGCTTGGGCTGGATCTATGACGATCACGTGGTGATCCTGGCCCAAGCACCACACCGTTCTTTTAGAGAGTTTGCTCAAATCTTTGCTGAGCGCCACTTTCCGAATCTCCCATACTACCGGCCAATTACACGCACAACTTTGCTATTGCAGAGGTCCTGGCACGGCGACCATCCGGCTTATTTTCACTTTGGCAACTCGATTTTGATGGGACTGGCTGCCTTGCTGGCCTATTCCCTACTCCGTCTGCCGGCCTTCTTAGTCCAACCCAATGTTGCTCTCTTTGGAGCGGCCGTGTTTGCCTTGCATCCAGTTGCTTCCTCTTGCGTGTATCCCATTTCATCGGGACGCGAAACTCTGATGCCGGCACTTTTCACTCTCCTCGCTGTCTATGCATTCCTGCGTTCAGGCAGGTTCTGGCAACTGCTCGCCTGGGTTGGATTCATTGGCGCATTGCTCAGCAAAGAACAGGCAGTCATTATTCCAGGGCTTTTTGTCCTGGCGGACATGCTAAAGCTTTCAAAGGCTTCACCAGATCGCCGATGGCCGCAATGGATTGGGCGCTATTGGCCAGCGATACTGATCCTCCTCACCTATTTTGTGGTGCGGCACCGCCTTTTTGGCGAATCCCAATACCAGCTCGGAAGCCTCTCAGGACTGTTGTACTCGTTTCTCTATGCTATCCAGACCTTTTTCATTCCAACCTTCCAGCTTGTTTACGAGCCACCGCTGCAGGTATGGCTCTCGTCGGTAAAACTCGGAATCGCGCTCAGTCTCTTCGCCTCGCTCTACGTCGTCGCTTTTCGAGCAGGGAAAGCGGTTCGCCCAGCCGTCTGGTTCTGGTCAGGATGGTTCGCCCTGACGCTCCTTCCGACGGCAAATCTGCTCCGTCAAGAGGCTGGTTACGACGAGCGTTATCTGTTTCTGGCGTCTCTTGGCATCGTGGGGATCCTTTCTGCCATCACGACTCGGAAGTGGAGACCTCAGACAGGAATGCAGTGGGTCAAGTGGGCTGCGGTGACTGTCGTAGCACTCTGCGCATTCATTACTCTTCACCGGGTGAGCTATTTCAAAGACGATTTCGCTTTCAGTTGGCAGTGGTTGAGGACCGATCCACGTTCCTTCAATGCCCATTACAACCTGGGCCTCGCTCTGGCTCGGGAAGACAAAACAGAAGCAGCAATGACTCAGTATTCAGAAGCCTTGAAGATCACACCTGAGCACGCCCAAGCTCGCAACAACCTGGGCAGCTCTCTTTTCAAGATCGGGAGAGTTGAGGAGGCAATTCTTGAGTTCTCGAAAGCCCTGAAAATTGATGGCGACTATGCCGATGCTCACTTCAATCTGGGCAATGCCCTGGCGAGGCAAGGAAGAACCGAAGAAGCCATCATCCACTTTCAGCGCGCTGTTCGGCTTGCCCCAATCAAGGCCAACTTCCAAAACAACCTCGGGAATGCACTGGCGGCAGCGGGAAGGATCGAAGAGGGAATTGAGCACTTCAAAGAAGCAGTGCGGCTGCAGCCGGACTATTCGGAAGCTTACAACAATCTGGGAGTCGCTCTAGTCAGCCAAGGGAAACTGCCGGAAGCCGTCGGTCAATTCAACGAAGCGCTTCGCTACCAATCCAACTATAGCGACGCTCAACGTAACCGGGAGATCGTGCTTCTGGAACTCGAAAGGCAAAAGCGGGTGACACGAGACTAGACGAGGCGTTCAAGGAAGCTAGACTCGCACTCTTGCGAATCACCTATTTCAACCACCCGGCTTGACCTCAGTATTCCAGCGATTCGTTGTTCGAACCCTGCTACAACCTGCCTCCGTCGGGGTGTCGCTTCATCGAGCACATGAGCCGGAAGTGACCTCGCTAAAATTAACGTGCTCTCCACTCGGAAGCGACAAAAGCCAATGTGGCGGCTACGATCGCCGCGCCAGCTCCAGCGAAAATCCAGCCATAGCCCGCACGGTCTGCCACAAAGCCCCAAACCGGAGGCCCCACAAACATCCCTAGGCTGGAGGACGAAATATAGAGACTCATCGCAGTTCCAGTTCCCGTGGGTTGAAACCGTTCCGCTGCGATTGCGCTCAACGCTGGATAGTAGATGCCATGGCTCATCCCGATGACAATACCAAGGCCTCCGAGTTGCCAAACTTCCGAAACCTGAGGCAGCGCTGCCAGGCAGACGCCGTAGAGCATCAGAGTTGAGACAGCGGCAAGTCGCCGTTGCTCCGTCTCGAGAAACTGGCTGATTCCCATGCGCGTTAATACAGCACCGACTCCGTAGCCCAAACCAAATAGGGAGACGGCGCCGCCACCCAAGGGACTCAGCGCGGGCGCCAGGAAGCTCTGCCAGACCGAGAAGCAGAATCCGAAGCCGAAAGAAAAACAGAGGACGGACTTTAGTTTTGAGAAATTTTGCTTGAACCCCTTGAAAAAAGGCGTAGACGGGAGGTCTTGTCTCTGTAATGAATCAGGTAGCTGGCGAATAATCCAAATCATGCTTCCATGAATGCCTAGAATCGCGAGAAAGGTTCCGCCAATTCCACCGAACTTCTGGAAGAACTCGGCCAATGAAGGTCCTGCAGCTAGCATGACGAAACCCGGGAGACCGAAGTACCCAAGCATTCTCCCTTTCAGATGCTGAGGCACTGAATCCATCAAGTGAAAGACGACACCCGCCGTCACCATCGCTGCTCCGGACCCATGGAGTGTACGCGCCAGAAAGATAAAATCTGTCCACTTTAAAGCCACCAAATAGTTCAAGCAGCCAAGCACTCCAAGGCAAGCCCCGATTAGGGCTGTAGTAATGTTCCCGTACCGGTCCGCAATGTGGCCTGCCAAAATCTGAACCAGAAGGTAAACACTGAAATACGCCCCCATGGCCCAACCAATCTTTTGCGACGACCAGCCTCTCTGCGACAGAAAGTCGGGCAAAAGGAGCAGCATCCACATCGCTAGACTGATCAGCGCGCTGATTTGTAGATAGGCGGAGAGTCGAACGGATTCCTGCTGTGCGCCGCGACTCTGAGGTTTTGGCGATGCTGTCAACCCCATCTTGAGTCGTTGCCTCTTGTTTTCATTGCAAATGGGAAGAGGTGCGTTAGGCTCCAGGACGGGGTCTTGCTTTCCGGCCATAGGGCACAGACCCGGGACTAGACTTTTCTATCAGACTGAAGGTAGTCATAAGCAACCTCAGCATAGCCTTCAGAATAACTACACTCGATGTAATAGGCGTCGCTGTATTGAATAGGAATCAGGGGTGTCAAGTCGCACAACGGAGACGCACTAAGAGAGATTCTTCCCTGACCCTTGGCTTGGAAGTGGATCTCCAGGTCCCGAGTCACCTTGGCGCAGTCGATCAACTGCTTGATGGCAGGGCCGGGACCATCTGCACGAGGAATCATCTTGAGGCGCCAGGCAGGGACCAAAGCCGGCATGCCCTGCTGGCTTGACTCCTCGTGCATGGTGGAACTGATCTCGAGAACTGGAACTCCCGCAAGAGAGCTCTCTGTCCGCAAAGTCGGTCCAAAGTTTTGAATCCGGACTTGTGCAAAAATCTTCGGAGTGCCGTAAATCTCGCGGCCGGCGGCAATGCCTGCCGGGCCATTATGGAACACGTGAGAGCAGTAAAAACCTTCCCTTGATTGAAAGCGGCACTTCATCAACAGCAAAGATTCTTGAAAGGGTCCGTAATTCGTGCAGAAGGGAACGTCAATTCCGCCAGCCACGCACAAACCATCGTCAACGGCAATCAATGGGTCAGGCAAGAATTGCGACACAGCTTCTGCGGCAGCATGAAAGAAGACAAACTGCATCCTGACGTTCCGATACCTCGCTGGCAACTGTGGGTAGAAAGGGCTATCAGGGGGTACGCACCAACCCTCAGAGTGCTTCAATTTCATTTGGATTTCCTATGAAAGTAAGATCGTGTGACGCACACCTTGGCTTGCCAGGGAGGTCTGTGCCTGTCGGGTATTTGGGAGACCGCAAACAGCAGACCTTAGGAGCAGAGTTTGCACCTTGATGAATTTCATCGAACGTAGTACCGCAACGGCGAATGAATAGCCCTAACCAAGTCACGTACTTCTTTGAATTGGGTCAAAGCCAGCTCGGGATCATCAGCGATACTCAATAGACACTGACCGCAAGATGGGTGAATTCGCTGAGTCTGGACTGACTAAGGTTGCTTTGTACTGGATCCAGCTTCCACTTCCTTTTAACCCCTCCAAACTGGCGCCAGAAGTTTGAAAGAAAGTTCCCTCCCCGCGCAGTCCTTGCCAGGGTGCGGTATTCAGCGTCTCACGACTGGACGCTCGCTTGAGTTGAAATTCCACGCGAGACCGAAATGGAGTGTCGGCCTTCCAACGC